>Ga0114997_10001436_pt1 | contig 19853 bp, 13 predicted proteins | sample ArcticOcean_MG_C_2_FD_87045 | JGI IMG/M metagenome (GOLD analysis project Ga0114997, IMG submission 87045) | Marine microbial communities from western Arctic Ocean - ArcticOcean_MG_CB4_136 | ecosystem: Environmental > Aquatic > Marine > Oceanic | place: Arctic Ocean: Canada Basin | collected...
GAAAGAGAGAGAGAAATGTGCGATTATATACAAACCGTTTCGTGTTTATTATATATATTATACAATCTATATTAAAGCGTAAAATCTTCTCTCCCTTTTAATAGCTCTCTCTAACTTTTGATCTCCTCCAAGACCTGTAACACGTCTTCCGCTCTCGATCTCGTAAACGCGCCGCCTCTCTCCATTTCGATGTACTCCACGATACCGTCTTTTATGATCATCGCGTATCGTCTACTTCGCACTCCTAAGCCTTTATCCATCAAATCGAGTTCGCACCCTAACTTTCTCGTAAAGTCGCCGCTACCGTCGCCGCACATCAGCACGGGAGCGGCGCCGACAGCCTTCCCCCACGCGTCCATGACGAACGCGTCGTTCACGGACACGCACGCGATAAGATCGCACCCGGCTGATTTCATTTTCGCGGCTAAGTCGATAAACCCTGGTAAATGCTTATTCGTGCACGTGGGTAAGAACGCCCCGGGCACGGCGAACACGACGATGGTTTTTCCCTTCGAGCACAACTGAGACGTCTCGATCGATTGTAAGTTGCCTTCGTGATCGAAATATTGCAAGGAAGAAGTTGGGATCCGGTCGCCTTTTTTAATCAATCGTTGGTGGTGTTGTTCATGTTGTTGTTGTTTTTCTTCTCGTTCGTTCGGATACGCGACGGCTTTGGTGGAGACATCGAACACGCGAGAAGACGTTTTTGTCGTCGTCGTCGGCAAATGCGGCGGCGACGAAAACGAAAAGGGACGACGACGACCCTTCGGACGCTTTTTTTGCGCCTCATCTTCCGGTGACGTTGTTTTTCCTCCATCTGCTACGCAACAACACCGACAAGAACAACAACGCCGATGACATCTGGGGCTTTCAGGACGACTCGTCAAACTTCTTAAACTCATTCGTTGTTGTTGTCTTCTTCTTCTTCCAACATCTTCTTCTTCTCGTCCTCTTAAACCACTTCTTAAACCTTCTGTAATTCTCTGAATCCCTCTCGTCGTCGTCGCCGGCGGAGAAGAAGCGACACAAAACATTCGTTTTCCCTTTTTCTTTTTGTCTGTCTTTTTTTGTTCGACGCAAACTGGCAAACGTTTGATCTTTTTTTTGCTCTTCTTTTTTGATTTTTTTGTTGCACGTGGGTTTGTCTCACAACAATCATCATCGTCGTGTTGTTGTTGTTGTTGTTGTTTGTACACTGAACGCGCGTCTCTTTTGTCCACTTCTTTTCAAGAATACTACTACTAATAGTACTACTAATAATACTACTACTAAGAAGAAGAAGAAGAATTAGTAGGAATACAATCTTCGACGATTTAGACGACGATTCAAACGACGAGGATCAGAGAGAAGAGAGATGTTTTATTATTCAGAGGAAGAAGAGAAAGACGGACTGGTGATTCAAGACGCTGAAAAGAAGAAGAGGAAGAATTCCTCGACGATGACAACGATGACCACGGGGTTCGTTTTGGTTTTACTCTTCGTCACGTATGCTACTACGACTACTACTAGGACGAAGACGAGTGCTACTGCTGCTCTCGAGAGGCCGAGGGTGGTAAGCCTGAGGAATGTTGATGCAATCGCTGTTGGGAACGCGGGGGTGGATGCTTCAGGACGGGCTCTTAATACTAATACTAATAAAAATAAGAAGAAGAAAGCGACGATATCAAAGACATCAAAAGAAGAAGTGAATAATAAAGAAGATGATGAACAAGAACAACGATTCAACCCGCTAGTTATCGTTCAACGCGACAACGAGAAAGACTATCAAGATTTGAAACGCATTCAAAAAGTCTTCCCGAAAGCGAATTCAATCTTTGGTGTGAACGCCGGACAGTGGCCGCAGAACCTCGAAGACGCCGAATACGGTTTAGAGCCCTTGAGGATATTCAACCGCGAGAATTTCAAGAGTCTCACGTGGAAAGTAGATGATAAGAGGAGAAATCCGGATAATTTAAAAGGCATACAGTGGATCGCATCGATTGATGAACGCAATCCAAAGACTGGGAAGTTGGGCGACGGACGGATGCCAATCGCGCATCACATCGGATGCATGTACGCGCACTTCAACGCGTGGCGAGCGGTGGACGATATGGCTCACGATAAAGGAAACGATAAAATCTATCCCGCTTGGATTATGGAAGCCGACGCGTACGTGGACGAGAACCAAATGAAACCGAGAATGACTCGATTACTTCAAAACGCGCCGAAAGATTACGACTTTTTGATGATGAAAAGAGAGCTCTTTTTAGGGATTTACGGTCCAGATAGACCGAAAAATTGCAAACGGTCGGAGAATTTCATTCGTTTAGGCGCACCGGGACCGAATCAAGAACCAGTTCGAGATGGGTACGAACGAAGAATGTATTTCTATTATTGGCCTTTGGATGGCCCGGGCGCCGGTTTGTCGTCCTACGCAATCGGTCCAGATTTTTCATATAAAGCGTTCAATTTCATCTCCCGGAAAGGAGCGGACATGATCGATGGTTTCTTATTCGGTAAGCTATGCCGAGACGACTACGTCTCCGAAGATGCCGCGAGCCCGGGGAATTTTTTGTTACCAGAAATCGGCTCCGCGTTGGTTAAACCGAGAACGAAAGAAACGATCACGAAAGACAACAAGTTGAAAGTGTTGAATTGCTATTTGCTCGGCGACGTCGAGTTGGTGAAGAAAGACGCCGACGACGAAGAGGCGTCTCTCGGTAAAGACGAACAAGAGAACGTCGAAAACGAGAAAATTGACGACCCGGTGACTATTTTCAAAGCGAAAGTGCACCAGGAAACGTCAAAAAAAGCGTCGTCCGATGACGAACAACAACAAAAAGACATCGACGTGACGATCGAAGCGAGCAAACCGACCGAGTCCTCCTCCCAAATCACCATCAAAACTGGCGATGCGTCCATTTCGCAAACCATCTCAAACAACAACGATGGCACGTTTTCCTTCGAAGTGAACAAGAAAAACGTCGATGGACAAGAAGAAGGCGAAACGAAAACGGAAAAAATCACCGTGGATCCACGACGCAGATGCCCGGGCCTTACAACGAGCTGTTCTCGAGCGTCATGAACACCATGGCCAATGGTGGAGGACCGTTTAATTTACTACAAGAACAACAAGAACAACAAGAACAACAACAACAGTAGCAGTAAATGCTACTGCGTGTACATAATAATAAGTAGCATCGACATCCTCTTTCCGATGTCGAGAGTTGTAATAAAAATGTAAAATATATAATACCTTTGCTTACATCCCCAGCAAAGGACTAAAAATCGCCATTTTAACAAACGAAAGAGAACAAAACAACAAACTCATCGTTAAAAATACCTTTTACTAATGCCGCTTCCGTCTCGCCTCCAAGTCCGCCACGAGGGCTTATCTGTCGTCATCCTAGGCGCGACTGGAGATTTAGCCTCTAAAAAACTCTTCCCGTCTTTGTTCAACCTCCACTCCGCGGGTTTTTTACCCACCAGGACTAAAATATTCGCCTCTTTGCGAAGAAGGAAAAGCAAAACTGAAATCGAGTTCAAAACGGAATTGACGGAACACATCAATCGGGTTTGGAAACCGCCAGATGGGTCGAACGCGACGAAACCGACCAAAGGTTTGATGGAGGAGTTCTTAGAGGACGTGGAGGTGTGTTATTTGGACGAGGAGTTTCTTTCAGAAGAAGAAAAGAATAAAAAGAAGACGACCGTAGTAAATCTTCGAGGCGATGGAAGAGGAGAAGAAGACGAAGAAGAAGAGGACGAGGAATCGGATTCGGAGTCCGATATTCATGGTAGTAAAGAAGTGAACGAAGAAACGATGAGACAAAATTATCGATCCATTCATTCGATAACGAAGCACATTGAATCGTGGGAGAAAGAGAACGAAGACGCGCCGGCATCAAATCGAATGTGGTATTGCTGTTTACATTCGGATTTTATCGTCGACTGCGCGAACCAAATCCACTACTTCACGAGGACGAGGAAGGTGCATTTCACGGACCACACGCAAGCGGAGATGAAGATGAAGAAGAAAGGATGGACGAGGTTAGTTCTGGAAAAGCCGTTCGGTAGAGATCGAAAGACGTGCGAAAAGCTGAACGTGAAGTTAAGCAAACGATGGCCCGAGAGCGATTTGTTCCGCATGGATAGGTATTTAGGTAAAGAAGTGATTGAGAACTTGTTGGTGATGAGGTTTGCGAATCGATTGTTATCGCCGATTTGGAATCGAGATAACGTGGCGAACGTACAGATTATATTCAAAGAACCGTACGGCGCGGAAGATCAACAAAGAGGGGATTATTTCGATAAGAATGGGATCGTTAGAGATGTCATGCAAAACCATTTGTTGCAAATTTTAGCCGTGCTGGCGATGGACGCGCCGGTATCGTTAGATCCGGAAGACATAAGAGACGCGAAGTTGAAAGTTTTGAGACAAGTGGCGATGAGTAATGATAAGTTTGACGTGTTGAAAAACACCGTCGTCGCGCAATACTCGAAGTCGAAAAACGGGAAGCATTTGGGCTACATGGAGGAACGCCCGGAAAATTCGAAAACCACGCCGACATTTATCATGGCGGTGTTGAAATTAGCCAACGATCGATGGGATGGGGTGCCATTTATTTTTAAAGCCGGGAAAGGGATGAACGAAAAGAGGTCGGAAATTAGAGTGCAGTTGAAGGAATCCCCCGGGGATGTTTTCGGGAGAGACGACGACGAATCTCGATTACACGCCGCCGGGCCGAACGAGTTTGTTTTGCGCATGCAACCGAAAGAGGAGATGTACATGAAAGTGACGATTAAAGAACCCGGGTTAGGAGTCAAACCTACGGCTTCGGAAATGGAATTGAGTTCGAGATGGAAAATGGAACAGGCGAGGAAAGATGCGTGCGGGGAAGCTCCTCGACGCGCCTACGATCGATTGATATTGGACGTCATCAACGGGAACCAATCGCATTTCGTGAGGAACGATGAACTCGAAGCCGCGTGGGCGGTGTGCGATCCGTTGGTTTCCGCGATTGAGAGCGGGTATTTGCCGATGACTACGTATTCATACGGTAGTCGAGGACCGAAAGAGGCAGACGAATTGAGAACGAGAGCTGGGCATTTACCGTCGCATTTGGTCGAGAAGGATTCGGTGCCGCTGTTGAACGCGGAATACGATACGTTGCCGGGCGAGGAGGACGGCATGACGGAATCTTTAGCGAGTAAATTATCGAACGCGGTGTACGTTTCTGAACCCGTCGTGAAAAAGAATAAGCCGGTGAATGAAGGCTACGCGTTGAGTCCGAGAGGATACCGATCCGGCGACGTGAGTCCTCAACAACAAAGGTCGCCGAGACATAGTCAAATGAATGCGCGTCCCTCGACGCAATGGATTTAAGTATAGAAGTAGAGTATCGTCGGTAGATGATACATACGCGTTTCACCTAGGTAGTAAGAGTGCGATATACGCATTAGTTGCATGAATAATTTGTGTTTATTTAGTATCGTATTAATATTTAGTCTAAGTCTTCCGCACTACCCGCCGCCGGTTTCCCATCTTCCATCGGCGCATCTTCCGCCGCCGCACCAGCATCGCCATCCTCCATCTCCGCGTCGCCATCGAGTTTCTCTTCCTCTTCACCCTCTTTCTTCTCTTCCTTCTTCGGTTTCGGTTTTGGTTTTGGTCTCGATAAAATCGGCGTCGCGAAGCGCTCCAACACAGATCGTTTCTTCTCGATGTCCTCTGATTTCAACACACAATCGTCGGTTTTCTGTAAAGCGGATTGTAATTCGACTTTTTCGGCCAACCATTTTGCGGCATCGTCGCACTCTTTTTGCACTTTCTTTAAGTCTTCGGCGTCGATGTGCGCGTGCGCTTCATCTTGAGACGTTTGTTTGATCATTTGACACGAAGATTCTAAGGCGGCAATCGCGCCCGGTCGTTTGTGTTCTTCGTTGTATCTCTCTTCGATCGGGTTACCAATAGCGGATAACTCTTCGAGTTTCTTAACGTAAACACCTTTGGTCTCGTCTTCGCCGTCGTCGTACAACCAGTCTTCGGTGTTGTTCAACAACTCTTTGAACGAGGTTCTCACGTCTTCCTTGACGTAATCGAACAACTGTCCGCCTTCTTCCAACTTTGAGCGCATGGAGTACACGTACGCCTCGACCGCGTTCTTTCTCTCTTTCGTCTCTTCCATGACCTTGTCTTGCAACGCCATGTCAAATTCTTCTTGCTTGCACTTTTCGAGCACTTTGTCCTGTAAACCGCCCGTGTACGTCGATTTGATCGGCACGTCTGTTTTCTTCGTTTTCTTTTTGATCTCAATCTTAAATTTCGGTTTCATTTCTTCTGGTTCCTCTTCCTTGGCAGCTTCCTCTTCTCCTTCCTCTTTCTGTTCTCCGTCCTCTCCACCTTCTTCACCGCCTTCGGTTTCCATCTTTTCGCTCGCATCCCCCTCTGTCTTCTTCGATTCTTCTTTTTTCTTCGGTTCTTCGACAATCGGCACTTGCACCTCTTCCTCGTACTCCTCCCACACTTGCGCTTCCGTGCACTCGACAAAGCCGTTCAAGTTCAATTTCACCTTCAATTTGACGTTGTGCTTATCTTTGCCTTTCGGGGCGGCCGGTAAGGGTCCGATATCGAACGTACCCAACGAAGATTCCTCGGAAGATTCGTCCGTTTTCGTCGTCGCTTGCACCGTGAACTGTTTCGCTTTCAAAAACGTCATTTGTTTCGTGCTCGGAATCGGGTTATATTTCTCAAACAATTCCACGTTTTTCACTTCGCCTTTCGCGTCTCCCGGCCAGAACATTTTGACCGGGAACGCGAACGCGTCGATGACGTCAAACTCGCGCACTCTAAACAACGGCGAGAGCATGGCGCCTTGCAACGCGCACCCTCTGGCGACAGATTCCGAGGCGTTCAACGTTCTCGAGATTGGCTTTTGGAAGAAATCCTCCAACGCTTTTTGAATCGATTGAATTCTCGAGGCGTTACCGACCAATTCGACCGAGGCGATGTCGGCAATGTCCAACTTGGCATCGACCACCATTTGTCGCACCGGACCCATCAAACCGTTTAACTCGTTTTGTGCCAACTCTTCCATCTTATCTCTCGTAATCATCGATCGCACGTCAACATCGTTCATGAGACACTCGATGTTAATCGGCGCTTCTGGGTTCGCCGACAATACTTTCTTAGTCTTTTCGATGGCTGATTTCAAACGAAAGCTCGCGCGGGGATTCGATTTGACGTCAATTTTGAACTTCTCCTTGAACTCCTCGCAAAAGTGGTGGAACATCGCGTTATCAAACGCGCCGCCACCTAAGTTTGTATCGTATCCAGTCGAGAGCACTTTCAAACCTTTCGAAGTGAATTCAACCACCGAACATTGCATGGCAGAGTGCCCGATATCCACAAACGCCACTCGTACTGGTTTCTCCGTGAACTCTTGCGTCTTGAAAATGCCGTACGCCAACGCCGTGGCGGTCGTTTCATGCATCAATCGCATGACGTTCAACCCACAAATGCTCGCCGCATCAATCATCGCGCGTCTTTGCACGTCATCAAAGAAAATCGGCACGGACAAAACGCAGTCGGTAATTTTAATCCCCTCGTTATCCAACTCGGCGATTCTCTTCAGATCGCTCAAAATCATCCCCAACAACTGCTCCGGCGAAAATTCTCTTTGTTTCCCCATATACTCCACGGTAACGATGATATTATCCGTCTTCTTGTCTCCCTTCACTGGATACAAGAATTCCTTGATGTCTTCTTGGACAGTTGGGTCGGAAAATTTCTTCCCGATTAAGCGTTTCAAGCACGCGACCGTATTCGTCGGTTGCATGTTGATCTTATCGCCAGCCGCGCATCCAACGAATCGTTGCCTATTTTATTATTATTATTAAGAAAAGAGAATTAATGTGGTGAGTGCGTGTTGTGATTCACGAGCGCGACGGGAGAGAAAAAGAGAAAGAGAAAAAGAGAGAAAGAGAGAGAGAGAGAAACTTTGCGAAAGAAAAACTCCTCCTCTGAACTCTGTGTCTGTGTCTGTTGATGATGATGCTTTGATCAAACGAAACGTCGTTTCCAAAAAAGATGAAAAAAGAAGGAAAAAAGAAGGAAGTTTCTTTTTCTTCTTTCGCCGGCTGCCTCCTGCACCTCTCTGTTTCGGTCGATTCACTCCGATCATTTTCATCAATATCATCATCATCATCAGATTCTTACTAAAACCAATGAATAATGAATGCACCAACACTTCATTAAAGTGGCTTTGATGAGCGCGCGCTGCTCGTAGATAAAAGAAAACGGCAACAAAAGTTTCGAAATTTGATCGTCTCTCTCTCGCCCCCACACTTCGACGAAACGACAAGACGCGATGAGAAAAAAAATCATCATCATCATCATCTAATATATAAACGAAGAAGAATAAACGTACTTGTCCCCAAAATTAATCAATGAAGGCGTCTCCCGTTTAGACTCTTCGTTCATGACGACATCTATGCCTTTCCGTCGCGCGAGCGCGACCACGTTCGATTTCGATCCGAAATCAATCCCAGCCACAGACATTATTTATACCTCGAGATTTGACGCTGATGTTTCTCTGACGTGAAGTTGACTCCTTCTCTGCTTTAAATGGAGAAAAACGCTTCAAAAATCACACTTTTTGTCTCTTTTTTCTTTTTTCTGGTCGTTTTGGTTGTTTTGGTTGTCGTTTGGCTGCTTTTTGATTTTGATGCTTTTCTCTCTCTCTCTCTCTCTCTCTCTTCGCACCACAATTCACTTTTCTTCTTTAACACACACAACACTATGCCTATTATAATGTCTTCTAAAAGGGTGCGTCGTCGTTTACCACTCGTCGTTTACGTCGTCCAAACTTTCACATACCGCTGCGTTTGGCAAAGAAGCTGCGCATCATTTTCCTCTCTCTTTTCCTCCTCTCTTTCTTCTTAAATATACACGCACACGTCCAATGAGGAACGCTAAAATTCTGTACTGAAAGCCATTGAAAGAGCAATCCGCTCTTCGTGAAACTTGAAATCATATAGTTTGTGCTATCTGAGGATATATTATGTGTGTGTGTGTGTGTGTATACCGCGTCGTCGCGTTTTTTCTGCTCTTACTTTGTGTGTGTTCAACAAAGTCGTCCGGAACGGAACGGTGTGTGTGTGTGTGTTCTAACTTTTTTTCTAACTTGTCAAACACCACAAAACTAACTGTCTCTCCTCCTCCTTTCCTCTTTCAACGCAAGCAGAATAAAAACAAAAGAGTATTCTGAAGATGGTATTCTTCGCGGCAGGTACTTCGGTTTTAGGAGTCGAGTATTTCTGGGTCGCGTTCATCGTAGCGTCTATTTTGGGACAAGTGAACGTCCCGTTCCTTTCAAAGTTTGTGCGCGATACGGCGAAGCGAGGCAAGACGAGAGGCGTCAACTTTGAAGAAGACGATAAATCGAAAAAGAAACGAATCTTACGATTATTAAACGTTCCGCACGCGTGGTTCACGCACTTCTACGTCGTCGGTACCACTTGGAATGCGTATATTTTGTTGCGATGTATTCAATCAAAGAGAAATAGTATTGGTGTGTTTTCGTTCGCGAAGGCGGTTTTAGGAGACTCGAGCGGCGAGCTTCTCGCGAGCGTCTTGTTTCAGTTTCACGTCACGCGACGGTTGATGGAATCTTTGTTCGTCAAAGTGAACAAGAAGAAGGCGCAAATGCACGCGATTGGATACGTTCTAGGTTTACTCTATTACGTGTGCGCGACTTTGAGCTTAAAAAGTAGCAACGAAGAAAAGGGAGAAAGAAATGCCGACTTTTTTTTCGCCTCTCTTCTCTTCTTCTACGCCAATTGGAAGCAATACGAGTGCCACGTGTTACTCCGGAACGCTCGCTTACAAACCGACCGGAGAGATCAATACGCGCAAATAGATTCCGGTTTGTTCTCCTTAGTCGCCTGTCCGCACTACTTTTTCGAGTGCGTTTTGTATTTCAGCCTTTGCGTTATACTCCGGTTTTCGAAGTCGAGCGCTTTCATGTTCCTCGCGGTTTGCGGAAACTTGAGCGTAGAGGCTAAGAACCACTTGATTTGGTATCGTCACCGAATTAAAGGGTTTCCCAGACGCAGGAAAGCTATGGTGCCGTATTTGTATTAATGTTTCTTCTTCTTTCTTATAATTGCAGTTTGTTGTTGTTGTTGTTAAATAATGTTGTTCGTAACAGAAAGATGGATATTTTCGTTTTCGGAGAAAGAAAGAGACGAAAAAGCTTTTTCGTCGATCTTTTTGTTCTCTTTTCTGATTTTAATCGATTTATTTTTTCCCACAATTTTAAGACTGAGGCATTCGATCCCCCTTTTCTCTTCTTCTTCTCTGCGTTAAAAAACTCTCATATACTATGTTAGCTTCAACCAGTGGCGGTGCGTTGTTCTCTCGTTCCTCCTTTTCGCTTTTGCTTTTTGCGAGTAGTCTCGTGTGGTTGACTTTTATCTCGTCGAGTAGACGATCTGTTTTCCGTCTTCTCTTCTGAAAAGAAGAAAACTTCGTGTTTGTCGTCGTCATCATCACGCCGCACGAAGGCTCCAATCCCTAGAAGAAATAATTTGGGGCGGCGTCCAAAATTTTACCGACGACGACGCGTTGCAGAAAAGAATAGCATTCAGTCGTCGTCGTCGTTCTGCAGTCGTTCTCTCTTTCTGTCTCTCTCTCTCTTTACGCGTTCGTCCTAGAAATGTGTGTGTGCCAGAAGAAAACAAACGCTGACTGACTCTTCTTCTGTTCTCTCTTCAATCAATACAGCGACGACGGCAACGTCATCAACGACCAACAACGGCGCCGCTGCTTCCTGGGGGAAGTTGTCCTTCAGAAGAAGTCATCAAAATGCAACGACGACGAACAACAAAAACGTTAAAGTCCGAGGACAATCAAACAGGAAACAAAGACTGAGACCGTTAACCATCGTCAACGTGGCCACGCCGTCGAAGAAATCATCCGCGGAACCACCGAAAGAACCGAAAAGATCCGCGGTGGAAATCATCAAAGAAAACTCGGACTTTTTACGCCACCCTCTGATTGAGCAGTTGGCGACGCCGGAGACGTTTATTTCCGAAGACGCCGCGCAATTGTATAAGTTCCACGGTGGATACCAACAAGACGATCGCGAGAAGAGATCGTTCGGGGAAGGAAAATTTTACCAATTCATGATGCGAACGAAACAACCGGCTGGTTTGGTCCCGAATAAGTTGTATTTAACCATGGACGACTTGGCGAATACGCACGGGAACGGGACTTTACGTTTGACGACGAGACAAACCTACCAGTTGCACGGTATTTTGAAACAAGATTTGAAGCAAACGTTTAGAACGGTCATTCAAAACATGGGGTCCACGTTAGGCGCGTGCGGGGATATTAACCGGAACGTGACCGCGGCGCCGTGTCCGGACAAGAAGAACCCGAGTTACGAAATCGCGCAAACGCTTGCGCTCGACATCGCGGAACTGTTAGCACCGCAATCGGGGGCGTATTACGACGTCTGGCTCGATGGAGAACAAGTCATGACGGTGGAAAAGCCTGAAATTACGAAAGCGAGAATGGATAACTCCAACGGGACGAACTTTGAAGGAAGCCAAGAACCGATTTACGGGAGTCTCTTTTTGCCGAGAAAGTTCAAGATTGGCGTCACGGTCCCCGGGGATAATCACATCGATTTCTTGAGTAATGATATCGGTATTTGCGTCGTGAACGATGCCGGCGGCAAACACGTCGGATATAACGTCTACGCCGGCGGCGGTATGGGTCGCTCGCACAGAAACAACGAAACTTTCCCGAGAATCGCGTCGCCGATTGGCTACGTCGATAAAGATGATATTTTTTACGCCGTCAAAGCTATCGTTTGCACACAAAGAGATTACGGCAGACGGGACGACAGAAAACAGTCCAGATTAAAATATCTCGTCCACAGCTGGGGCGTCGAGAAGTTCACCTCGGTCACGGAACAATATTTCGGCAAGAAGTTTCAACCGATTGCACCGTTGCCGGAGTTCGAATTTAAAGCGTACCTCGGGTGGAACGACCAAGGCGACGGAAAGTTATGGTACGGTGTCCACGTCCAAAACGGTCGCTTAAGAGGTGAATTGAAAAAAGCGCTGAGATTGGTCATCGAAAGATACGAGTTACCGGTGCGTTTGACCGCGCAACAAGATTTACTCTTGTGCGACGTCGACCCGAAGTGGAAGGATGACATTCACCAAACTTTGAAAAACGCCGGCTTGAAAGATTTGGACGACATCGAGCCGAACGACCAGTTATCCATGGCGTGTCCGGCGTTGCCTTTGTGTGGCTTAGCAATTACCGAAGCCGAGAGAGGTTTACCGGACATCAACAAGAGACTTCGCGAGGTCATGGAAACCGTCGGCTTGACGAAATCCGACGACATTATGATTCGCATGACTGGTTGCCCGAACGGGTGCGCGAGACCGTACATGGCCGAACTCGGTTTCGTCGGCGATGGCCCGAACTCGTACCAAATCTGGTTGGGCGGTACCAGAAACTTAACTGGAATTGCCCGAGCGTACGAAGACAAGGTGAAGGTGGACGATTTGGAGACGTTTTTCGAACCGATTTTCGCGTATTGGAAACAAAATCGTAACAGCGGCGAAGAGTTTGGTCAATTCGTCAACCGCGTTACGTTTGAAGAAATAAAAGCGTTCTCGGGATCATACGTCCCGGGACAACTCGTTTCCACGGAACGATTGCCGAGAGTCATGGTTGAAAGAGCGGCGCTGGATAAATTGATCAAATACGCGGAAGAGAACAACACGACGTTGACTGCGGCGGCAACGAAAGCCATCATGGACTTGTAAATTCAATTATAAATTAAAACCACCAATATCTATCTACTACTATATCAATACTAACTGCACCATTTTTATGTTACAACAAAATCGCGCGTATATAATACTCATCCCCTCATTCTTCCAACTCCGGTCGAGTTAACAAATACAACGACGGACCCAACACGGGTAATAAATAAAACAATGGGTTCACATCAGATGATGATGATGATGATGATGACAACGACGACGAGCGTCTCTGTAAATCCTCCTGTATAGCCGTTTTCATCACCAACGACAAGACGATTAAATCGCAGGTAGACACGCACGCCAACGTCGATTGTTTCGTCAACAACGTCACAAACTCCGAAACCACCGCGGCGTCGAAAACGTGCGAGAACGCCCAGAAATATAAAAACCCACTAAACGCCGTCAACAACAACGCATTAATTTTAGATTCGAGAATATTCTTGGTGACAAATCCCAAATCGGATTTCTTTACGCCGTTTATCACCGGCGTCCTGGCGATTAAATACGGTCCCAACGCGAAAAATCCGAGAGCGAACGACGCGCCGACGAAAAACTTCGGTTGCAACTTTGGCTGTTTTTCGCCACCGCCCGGAACGAGTAAACACGCGTACACCATAGGAACGACCCCTAAACTGTTAAACAAAGATTCAAACAGTGGGTTCACTTGACCTTGAAACGGAGAGGAAACGAGTCGCGTGATTAAATCCGCATCGAACGACCCCACCGTCTTTGGTGAAACGAATGTCGCCACCGCGAGCAACGCAAACCACAAACCAAGAATTGCGAGTCTCTCCGAATCTTCCCAAAATTTGTATAACTTTTGTTGCTCTTCTTCTTCTTCTTCTTCTTCTTCTTCTTCTTTGTTGTTGTTGTTATTCGTATTAGTATTGTGGGCACGCGTCACAACTACTAATCTTTTATCCTTCATCGTCACCATCGTTGTCGTCGTCGTCGCGAAGAAGACGTTTCTTTTTCCCTCCTCCATCTTCTTCTTCTTTTGAATCGTCATCGCAAAACCACATCTTATCTTTCTGTTGTTGTTAATGTTGTTGTTGTTACGAGAAAGTTTCGAAGTTGTTTTTGTTGTTCCTCTCATCGCACGTGAGACTAAAAGCGTCGTCGTCGTCGTCATCTTTTCAGAGGAATGAAAAATGAGAGCAAAAGTGAATTGAAGAAAAAAACGAAAAAAACAGAAGAGAAATTTCACAAAAAAAATCAAAAAATCACTCATCGATTGATTTACTTTTTGAGGAGGAGAAGAGCAAAAAGCTTGTTTGTGTGTTTTGAGTTGAATTCCCCTACTTTATATCTGCTCCTTTGAATATATCTTCTGTTCGGGTTGGCAGCGGTGCGTTTCATGAATATATGTGTATATAAATATACACACGCGTTTTGTATTCTATACTTTTTTTTAACGGAGAGCTTTTTTTACGCGCACACGACGGCACACCCATATATAACGTAATCAATAGTACATACGATGACGGTGAACGACGACGAAGTGATTGAAATTTCATCCTCTTCAGAAGAAGAAGAAGAAGAAGAAGACAAAGAAGAAGACAAAGAAGAATTAGTAGGGGAGGAGCGGGAAGAAGACGAAGAAGTCTCAGACGAAGATGAAGAGGAAGAAGAACCATCATCCCCGGTGGTTCGGTGTGCAATTCGAACGACGAGAAGCGAAGAAAGAGAAGAAGAAGACAAAGAAGAAGAGGTGATTTTGATTGACTCCGACTCCGATGATGAAGAAGAAAAACAACAACAAGAACAACAAGAACAACAAGAAGAACAACAACAACAACGCTTCTTTAACATCGGCACGGAAGTTTTAATCCATAGCATACTCAGTAAACCAGAATTAAACGGAACAAAAGGAGAAATTATGGAGTACACGGGCGGGTTTGATCGAAGGTATTCGGTGAAAGTATTCGGTAACATCTTGGCGTTGAAAGAGGTGAATTTGATTGATTTTAACACAGACGGAGAGAGAGCGATGGAAGTGATGTTACAAATACGCGCCGCGGAGAATCGAGATGGTGACGACGATACTAATAAGAAAAGGAAAGAGATGATGGAAAACGAGGAGGATAACGTGATGTTGCCTACGCACAGAAATGATGATGTCTATGGAGAAGATGACGATGAATCACCCTTGTATAGAAGAATGGCGCCGTCGCCGCCGCCGTCGGAGTCGCCTCCCGCGAGAAGGATGGTACCGCCACCGTCGCCGTCCGCACAATTTACGCCGACGAGAAGTAAATACGCGCGAACGTTACCGTATGCGCACCCCGCGTATCAAAGTGGGAAAAGCAAAATGTTTGGTAAAATCACGTGCGTGTTAGATCACGACTTTGCGATTACAAATGTCGGTAAAGCAGTCATGCAAGGTTTGGACGCGCCGAATGGGATTTCTGGCGTATCGAAAGACTATAAAAATCGATTGCGATGTACGTCGCGAACTTTATTACCTATCCCCGCGAGCATCACGTGGATTCGGCATCCGGAGAAGGAACTGAGATCGAACGAAGAGTGCAAATTTATGTTGCAAGATTTGACGCAAATGCAAGTCGAGGAAGATCCGAGATTATACTGGTCGATGCGCACGACGTTGGTTTTAAACGGCGAAGAGTTTGTGAAACTCCTCGAAAAAGAGGAAGAAACGAAACGCTTGCAACACATACAGGACGGTTCTTTATCGGATGTTTTGTTGAAAGCGAAACGACGCTCGGACTCGGTTGGTATTCTCACGTTGTTGGTGTACGGATTAGACGATTACGTCTTGAAACGAACGAGGAAGGAGATGGCCCAGGTCGGCGCCAAAGACGCGTTCAACGATAAGTTTGTTTCCGCGATGAAAACGAAATTAATCGTTCGATCGGGCGGGTTTGGGAATCTAGGAAAGATTCAAGTCAAAGTAGTCGAGTGTTTAAACGAGCAAGCGGTCGTTGATAACAGCATCGGCATGCACAGATGGTTAGCAGATCTTCCGTTTAAGAAGAACCACAACGCGATATCGGTAGGCGTCGTCGCCACGGTGGACGAGAAGAAAATTAAAAAATTGGACCATTTGAACGTCTCGTGGGTGAAAGCGCTGGCAGCGATATCGGGATTAGCCGAGGAACACGCGCACGTCGTTGCGAACCGCTTTCCAAGCGCGAAGAAGTTGATTGAACATTTCGAACGATATAAAGACGATCGATATGGTGGTGAACACGTCATCGCCGATTTGAATAAATTTTCAAACAGACACCGCGACGGAAGGCAAAAGATTGGAATTGGAGTCGCGCAAAGGTTACGCGTCATGTTCAGTCAGAAAGCGAGAGCTAGTGATATATTGTAAAAGGAGGAGTAGACGTAGACGTAGAGTAGTAGTAGTAGTAGTAGAATGCTTTTGTAAAAAAGCTTTTATTTTGTAGCTCTCTAATACATTCTCAAGGTTTTTCCTGCTATCTGGGCATCTAAAAATAATCAAACGATTTTATGAACCGGTCCGAAATCGTCGTCTAAATCGTCGTCGTCGCTCCAATCCTCAGACCATTCAATCGGAGGACCCTTGTTCGGCGTCGTGGTTTGCGACGAGAAAGCGCTTCTACTTCCACCACCGACACGCGGAGCCGGACCTCGCATCCAGCGTTCGTACTTAAACTTGGCGTACGCGCCGAGAAGTAATATTGCAAATACTGCCACGAGAAAGGCAAACATTTGAACGTTGTACATCCCACTTTGGACGTTTGACATCATGTTAGTAAAGTCTGGTAAACCAACGGGCTTGCGAGATGACGAATAGGAATCATCGCTGTAATCAGAAGAGGAAGTGTAATCGTTCGTGTCCGATGCTGGTTCTAAATCAGCCTCGACTTCCTCCTCGTCCCGGAATCCACTCGCACGTTCTCTTCGAGAAAAAGACGACGACGACGAAGATACCTCTTCCCCTTCTTCTTGTTCTAATTCTTGTTCTAATTCTTGCTCTTCTGTCATCTTTTCCTCTTCTCGTTCTTCCTCTTCTTCTTGAAGCTCTTCACGAATGGCTTCTTCTTCTTTCTTTTCTTCTTTCTCTTCCTCTTTTTCTCCGCTATCGCTGCTTTCGGCAGAGAAGTCCGAGTCAAACGATGAATCGTTGGTGTCGTCGACAGTGCCCTCCTCCTCCTCCACCTTTTTCTCCTTCTCCTCCAACTCTTCTTTTTCTTCCTCGATCATCTCTTCTTCTTTTCTCTCTTCAAGAACTTCCTCCTCGCGAGCAGATTCTTCCTTTTCCTTTTCGTTCTCCTCCTCCTTATTAGGTGTTTCTTCGCTGTTGCCGAGAGCGGCGACTGCGGTCAAATGTTTTTTTTTTTTTTTTTCAACTGGTCGTTCTTGCGTTTGCCCCTCTTCTTTCACAGAGGAATCGTCGTAATCCGAAGCTTCTATGCTTTTCTTACTGTTTCTGTGACGATGGGTTGTGGAAGACCTTCTCGAATGCGTCGTGTTGCGATGACGATGTCTTCGCTTCTCGGTCCCTGAAGAAGACGCGCCGCTCTCATTATTATCATTATAATCATCCGTAATCGTTTCGGTTGCGCCTTCAAAAGATACATCTTCATTTTCTCCCTTGCCAGTGTCGCTTTCTTCAGTCTCTTTCGATTCCAACTCTTCTGGTTTCGATTCTACTTTTTCCTCCTTCTTTTCAACCGGCATTTCCAACTCCTTCGCCGCTGCATCTTCTTCGACGATTTCTTCGTCTTTCTTCACTGAATCTTCCTCTTTTTCGACAGATTCTGACGCAGGCTCTTTCATTTCTTCAACAGTTTCTCCACTGTCACCATCATTTGACGACGACGACGTTTTCTTCTCTTCACTTACAGCTTCATACACATCTTTCAGCTCGACGTATTTTTCAGCCTCTTCGAGCGTCTTTTTCGCGCCGTCGGCTTCGTTTGTCGAAGCTGGTTCTGTCATGTCGTCGAAACTTCCCTCTTCTTCTGAAACTTTCTCGTCTTTATCCTCGACGACGGCGACATCGTCCGCCTTTGCGGCTTCTTCGTACAACTCTTTCTCCGTTTCGCCGACTGACGGCGTTGACAAAGTCATCGACTCTTCCATTTCCTTCTTCGATGCCTCTTCCTCGGAGGAAATTTTTCGAGACGACGACGACGATTCTTCTTCTTCTTCCTCTTCTTCTTTTCTATATGACAGCTTCCCTTCTTCCTTCTCTTCTTTCTCTACAGCGTCTTCGGCGACAACCGACCCCGGAGCGGTCTCTTTTCCTTCATTTTCATCTTTTGAAGAAGAGGTAGAGCTGTCCGGCAGAAGGTCAACTTCTTGAGCTCCCTCGTCCTCTCCTCCAATCATCTTTTCGTATTCATCTCCAATAGTCGATGATGAAGAAGCAGAAGAGTCTTTCGATGTCGTTTCTTTTCTTTTTTCCCGAATGCTCTGTTTTTCTTCTCCTTCTTCCACCGATCGAAGATAATCTTCTTCTTCTTTTTTCTGCGTTGTTCTCTTCCTCACCGCACCTTCATCGTCTTCTTTATAGTTCGTCGACGACGAGTCAGCATTACTCCACTCTTCCTCTGGTGATGTTGGTGGTGCTTTCAGAGACTTCTCTTCTGAGACCGCCGGTACTTGTTCTTCTTCTTCTTCTTCTCCTTTTGCGACTTTTACGACGGCACCACTTTTTTCTTCTTCTTCTTCTTCATCCACCGACGACAAAGACGTAAACGACGACGACAACGAAGAGTCGTCGTCGTTTACATCTCTTCCTCCTCCTTGCGCGGATGTGAATTCGTTAGTAATGGTCGTTAAAATCAGCGCGAAGAAGACAAAGAAAAAAGAACGACGACGCATTTCTTTCTTTTCTCGTTCTTTGTTGTTGTTTTGTTGTTGTTTTGTTGGTGTTTTTGGGGGTTGATTTTGTGGTGAATTCTTTACATCATGTGTGAATGAAGGTATCGTTCTTGGTATTGGACAGCTGCTTCGTGTCTCTCATCATAAAACTTTCAATAATATTGCTAAACTTCTTCGTCGTGTCTCTCGCCTCCTCCTAGCTAGTGCATGCTCCTTAAACTCTTTTCTATTCGTTGCCTCAAACTCCCTCAAACTCGCTTTCTTTTCAACGGCGCTGGATATTTGTTCGTTCCAACGTTGATTCTCTCCATGTCGCGCGAAGCGAACCATTGCGGACCGTAAAACTGAAGCATTTGCGTGCCTTTCGGGATGAATTCCGTCGTTTTATACTCTCTCCCGACGATTCCTTCGTCTCTGGTATCGCCAAACATGCGATCCGTGCACGTCACGTTCGATCGTTCTGCCGGCCCAGGATTAGACATGTATTGAAGTTTCGACGATACGGGGCAGTCTTGCGGGTCAATCACGCCCCCGCCTTTCCAAAACGACAACATGTAATCCTTTCTCAATTTGTTCAACTTTCTGACCGGTTTCCGGGTTCCAAAGTACACCATTTTGTAATTCTTCGGTAAGTCAAAATTGGCGATCAAGATCTTACCAATCCCGAGAGGATGTTCTCTCGTGGAAAACGCGTCGTCTCCAACCCGTAAATGTTTCGAGCAATAAGGCACGGGACATTTTTTTTGTGCCTTTTTCTCGCACGGCGTACCAGATTTATCTAACGCCCAGCAATACTCCGTGCCGTAATTTTGCAATCCATCCAAACGCATGCGACGATGAGGTTGTTGTTGTTGTTGTTGTTGTTGTTGCTTTCCTTCTCTTTCTTCTTCTTCTTTTTCAGTCGTGTTGTTGATGTTTTTCTTCTTCGTCTTCATCTTTTCCGTCAAGGTCGTTTTTGGATTTTGAACCGTCGTCGTCGTATTGATAGTCTTCGTCGATACATCTTTTAGGGACAAAAATGAAGACAATTTTGAAGACTGGCCGTGAAGCGCAATCTCTCCACCGCCACCCATGTTGTGTTCTTCTTGTTCTTGTTCTTCTTTGTTCAGTAGTTTTCTTTCTTTCTTTCTTTGAAAAGACTGATGAAATGAGGAAGAATGGTTTGAAAATAACGACTCGCATTCGTAGTTTTCTCGATTTCTCGA
>Ga0114997_10001437_pt1 | contig 19838 bp, 20 predicted proteins | sample ArcticOcean_MG_C_2_FD_87045 | JGI IMG/M metagenome (GOLD analysis project Ga0114997, IMG submission 87045) | Marine microbial communities from western Arctic Ocean - ArcticOcean_MG_CB4_136 | ecosystem: Environmental > Aquatic > Marine > Oceanic | place: Arctic Ocean: Canada Basin | collected...
TCCTTTTTAGGTTCCGCTGCTTTTGGTTCTTCCTTTTTAGGTTCCGCTGCTTTTGGTTCTTCCTTTTTAGGTTCCGCTGCTTTTGGTTCTTCCTTTTTAGGTTCCGCTGCTTTTGGAGTTGAGGTTGTTGTTTTGTCTCCTTCAGATTTATCTTTTTTCCTATCTTTTTTTGGAATTGCTTTAAGTGGATTGTTTCTTTTTGCTGGCATAGGTATAATTTCCGCTTCACCTAATATTCTAGAAACTCTTAAAGTAGGTTTAGCACCTTTACTTATCCAATGTTTTATTCTCTCCACTTCTAATTTTACTCTTTCCTTTTTTTCTTTTGGTAATAACGGATTAAAAAAACCTACTTTTTCAATAAATCTTCCATCTCTTGGAAATCTACTGTCGGCAATTACAATTTTATATATAGGTCTTTTTTTTGCTCCACCTAGTGATAATCTTATTTTAAGCATATTATTTTTCCTTTCTTTGTTATTTTAATTGGTTAAAAATTTCTGAAGGTATTCCATTTTTAGAATCGTCCTTAGACATTTTTTTCATCATATTACTCATCATTTTAAATTGTTTTAGCAATTTATTAATAGTGGATGTATCTGCTCCTGAGCCACTAGAAATTCTTTTTTTTCTTGAAGGATTAATTATTTTTGGATTTTGTCTTTCATTTTTGGTCATCGATAAGATGATTGCTTCATTAGTTTTTATAACATCTTTATCTATATTTGCATTATCCATTTGTTTTTTTATTTTAGAAACACCAGGCAACATAGATAGTACTCCTTCCATTCCACCCATTTTTTTCATTTGTCTAAGTTGATTTAAATAATCTTCCATTGAAAATGAACCTGATTTTAAATTTTCTTCAGTTTTTTTTATACTTTCTTGATCAAGGTCTTCTGATGCTTTCTCAACAAGAGAAACGACATCACCCATTCCTAGTATTCTGTTAGCTATTCTGTCTGGATAAAAAACATCTAATTGGTCTATTTTTTCTCCAATACCCATAAATTTAATAGGAGTGTTTGTTGTAAACTTCATACTTAATGCTGCTCCACCTCTTCCGTCTCCATCAACTCTAGTTAAAATAATTCCAGTTAAATCTACTGTTTTTTTAAATTCTTGAGCTACATTAACTGCAACTTGTCCGGTCAAAGAATCAGCAACTAAAATTGTTTCTATTGGATTTGCAATTGTTTTGATTTCTTTAATTTCATTCATCATCGTCAAATCAATTTGAGTTCTTCCCGCTGTATCAAAAATTATTAAATCTACGCCGCTTAAAGATGCTGCATTCAAAGCTCTTTTAACAATGTCGACTGGCATTTGATCTTTAACTATTGGCAGCACTTGTATTGAATTTTTTTCACCTAATATATTTAACTGCTCTTGTGCCGCAGGTCTATAAACATCTAAGCTAACCAAAAGAGACTTTTTCTTTTTCTTTTTTTCTAAATATTTTGCAAGTTTTGCAGCAGTTGTTGTTTTTCCAGACCCCTGGAGACCTACCAACATCAAACACGCCGGAGGAACCGTATTAAGATTTATTTCAGATTTTTCATCTCCTAAAATCTTAACAATTTCATCAAAAACAACTTTTATAATCATTTGTCCAGGTGTAGTAGATCTGATAATTTCTTGACCGATTGCTTTAGGTTTGATGTTTTCAATTAGTTTTTTAGCAACTGGCAAAGCAACATCCGCCTCTAGTAAAGCTTGACGTATTTTTCTCAATCCTTCGTCTACTTGATTTTCGTCAAGTGAAGCTTCTTTTTTTAAAGAACTAAATATTTTTTCTAATTTACTAGTTAAATTTTCAAACATAATTCATTTTTCCAACAAAAATCGCACTAGTGGGCGAACCTTCGCTGACTAGTGTCGATCCCTTTGCTTCCAAAGGCACCGCAAAAAAACTCATTTTGCGGGAATTATTGGCAAACTACATATTGAGGTTCAAAATGTCAATAAATAAAGATAAAATTAAATATATGAAGAATATAGAAGCTTGCAAAATGGACGGTTTAGGTAATGACTTTATTATATTGGATAGAAGAAACAAGTCTATTTATCTTACTAAAGATCAAATTATAAAAATTGCTAAAAGAGATAATATTGGATGCGACCAAGTTATTTTTTTGAACAAAGATGAAAATAGTGATGCATTCTTAGAATTTTATAATTCAGATGGAGGGGAAGTTGCAGCTTGTGGCAACGGAACTAGATGTGTTGCAGATTTATTAATGAAAGAAAATAAAAAAACTAAAATATCTTTAAGAACACAAGTAGGAATTCTTCATTGTACATTAAATAGTAAAAATCTAATTAGCGTAAATATGGGTGAACCCCAGTTTGAGTGGAATAAAATTCCATTGTCAAAAAAATTAAATAATGAAAATTTACAAATTAAAATTAAAGATATTGATAATAAAGAGATTATTGGTGGATTTTCACTCAGTATAGGAAATCCGCATATTGTTTTTTTTGTTAAAGATTTAAATAAATTTGATTTGAGTAAAATTGGACCCAAGATAGAAAATCATAATTATTTTCCAGAAAAATGCAATGTAACACTAGCTTGTATTAAAAATGAAAAACTTATTAAAGTAAATGTTTGGGAGCGCGGGGCCGGTTTAACTAAAGCTTGTGGAACTGCGGCATGTGCTGTTGCTATCTCTGGAGCTATTTTAAGGTTAAGTAATAGATTTGTTGATATTGAGTTTTCTAAAGGACTACTTAATATTGATTGGCAAACTAATAATAATATTTTGATGGCTGGTGAGGTTTCTAAAATAAAGAAAGTTATAATTAATATATAATTATGAGTATTTTTGATAGTTTTAAATTTGGTCTAAGCAAAAGTTCGAAAAGCTTATCTTCTGGTTTAAAAAATTTAATACTTAAAAAAAAAATTGATGAAGATCTACTTGATGAACTAGAAGATTTTTTAATTAGTTCTGATGTAGGTGTTGAAATCTCTGCTAAGCTAAAAAATACACTTAGGGAAATAAAAGTAGATCCTAAAAATCAAAATAAAAATGAAATTTATAAAATATTTTCTGAACAAATTATAAAAACATTAAAACCTTTAGAAAGAAATTTTAATAATTTAAATAAAAATAAGCCATGTGTTATTTTAGTGGCAGGAGTGAATGGCGTTGGGAAAACAACTACAATTGGGAAACTAGGTAAAATTCTAAGTCAAAATAATAAAAAAATACTTTTTGGCGCCGCCGATACATTTAGAGCAGCGGCTGTAAGTCAGCTAGAAATATGGGCAAAAAAAATCAATGCAACAATTATCAAATCTGATGAAGGTGCGGACCCTGCTTCAGTTGCATATAAAGCTTTTAATTATGCCCAAAAAGAAAATTTTGATTATCTAATAATTGATACTGCAGGAAGATTGCAAAATAAAAAAAATTTAATGGATGAATTTAAGAAAATAATCAACGTCTTAAAAAAAATTGATTTAAATGCTCCTCACGAAACATTTTTAATATTAGATGCAACTACAGGCCAAAGTGCAATAAATCAAATAGAGGAATTTAAAAAAATATCTTTAATATCTGGAATTATAATGACTAAACTAGATGGAACAGCTAAAGGTGGTATATTACTAGCTATAGGAGAAAAATTTAAAATCCCAATAATAGCTTTAGGAATAGGAGAAAAAGAAGATGATCTCCACATGTTTAATGCCGAAGACTTTGCAAAAGCAATTATGATTGATTAATTTATTAGATTAATAGAAATAAGTGGTTTGTAGTATGAGCATTTATAAGTTGAGTTTATATCCTTATAACCACAATCTTTTAACAAAGAGGAAACAAATAATTTATATTTATTATTAAGTGGAAGTTTTTCAAGTTTTTTTGTCTTCAAACTAAAAGTAAGATCTGATCTAATGGATTTTATACCACTAATCATAATTAAGGTCTCGTTGTCACTTAACAAATAGTAAGCATAATCTTCGGGAAATACTGGGAGACCAGAAACTAAATTTAAGTTTTTTGCTTTTTTAGGAAACCAATCATAAGTAATTAATGGTTTAATATTTCCAGTGGCATTATATAAAATATATAAATCTTGAGGATAATCTGTAATATAATTTAGTTCTTTTCCTTTTGCTAAAACTGCCTTATTTCTAGATTTAAAGTATAATGTAAACTTTTTATCATGAGATAACATCTGTCCAATATTAAAAACTTCATCCACATCTTGTATATAAGGTTTTAACTCACTTGAATGTGATATCGAACAGTAAAGTAAAATTAAAAAGATATAGTAATATAATTTTTTTTTCATAAAAAAATTTAATATTTTTTTGTGAACTTAATTTGTTTTAATTGTGACTTAATTTAAGCTTGAAATGAATTTTTTTAGGGAATTAATAAGCTTTTCATTATATTCCATCATATGATTGTCATAATCAGTAAAAAAAAAATGTTTGGGTTCGTTGGCTAAATCATAGATTTTTTTACCCATATTAAATGGAACAATTCTATCAACTTTCCCGTGCATGACTAAAATGGGGCTTGAAACATTTTTTATTTTCTTGTCACTTTCATATTTGTCTTTAAGTAATAATTTTATTGGCAGAAAGGGATATTTGCTTTTTCCTGCTTCAATCATTGAGGTAAATGGAGATTCTAAAATAATACCAGCAAAATTTTTATTTTGTGCAATTTCAATGGCTACTCCTGTTCCCAAGGACTCTCCATAAATAATAATGTTATTATTATTTATACCTTTTGACTTTAACCATTTTACTGCACTTGTTGCATCCTCGTAAAGCCCATCTTCTGTTGGTATACCTTTATTTCCACTAAATCCTCTCCAGGCAATAATAAGAAAATTAACATCTATATTTTTAAAATGATTAATCTTATGTATTCTATTCGATAAAGAACCAGCGTTGCCATGAAGAAAAAGGATAGTCTTATATTTATTAGAATTTTTGTTATGGTACCAAGAGATAAGATCTAGATTATCCTCTGTTTTAATTTTAACCTTTTTTATTGAGACATGAAGCTGATCACCAGAATAGTTATTTTCGGCAGGGTGATATAGTAGGTTTCTTTGAAAGATGTATGTTAAGATAAGAATAATTAAATAAATTACCACAAAACTTACTAATATAATTGTCAAATAGTTCATTTTTACTAAGTTTTTTTTAAAAAAAAAATTCATTTTATATTGTAACTATTTAAACTATCATAGGATTTTATGATAAAAAAAAAATCTAAATGATTATAAAATGTGAAAGTTGTTCAAGAAGATTTGTGGTGAGAGACATGGATATTCCTGTGGGTGGAAGAGCGGTTAAATGTGGGTATTGTTCAGTTACTTGGCACCAAATGCCAGTAGTTCTTGCAACTAAAACTCCTGTATCTAAAAGCACATCTCCAACTAATAAAGAGATTAATAAAAGTTCCGCAATTAACGTTGCAAAAGCTTCTGATGGAAATACCTACAAATTTACTGGAGTTCAATGGCAGCGATTACTTTCTTCTGGAAAAACTGGAATATTTGCCAAAAGAGCAATTAGTCAAGAACTTAATAAATTGACGGGTAAAAAAATTATAAAAAAAATTAAAGGAAAAAGAAAAAATTTTAATCCATCATCCCAAAGTTTACCTGATATCTACCAAACTAAAAAAGGTGTAGGTTTTTTTGGTTATATTTTTTTAATAATTATACTTTCACTGTGTACTGTTTGGATTATTAAAATTTCTGAAGATTATTGGCTAAGTTATTTTCCTCAAGATATATTATTTTTTGCATTTATAGATGAACAGTTAGATTTTTTTGCAGAGACATTTAAAAATGTGATCACAATAGTTAAAGATTTAATGAATAGTTATTAATTTCTTTCTACACACATGGCTATACCCATTCCACCGCCAATACATAAAGTCGCCAATCCTTTTTTAACTTTTCTTTTTTGCATTTCGTGAATAAGAGTTACTAATATTCTTGTTCCTGATGCACCTATCGGATGACCTAAAGCAATTGCTCCTCCATTTACATTTACTTTATCTATAGGTAACCCTAAATCTTTAATTACAGCTAAGCTTTGTGCTGCAAACGCCTCGTTGGATTCTACTAAATCTAAATCACTTACTTTCCAGCCGGCTTTTTTTAAGGCTTTTTTTGATGCAGGAATTGGTCCTGATCCCATTAGAGATGGTTCAACACCACAAGTTGCCCACGAAACAATTTTTGCTAAGGGATTCAAATTTCTTTTTTTAGCTTCATTCTCACTCATTAAAGTCACAGCAGCAGCTCCATCATTAATACCTGATGCATTACCAGGCGTTACAGTTCCATTATCTTTAAATGATGATTTTAGTTTTGTAAGTCGCTCTAAAGTAATTCCCAATCTTGGATGCTCATCAATTTTTAATTTATCCTCACCTTTAAAAAATACTGAGATAATTTCACTATTGAATTTACCATCCTTTTGTGCTTTTTCAGTTTTAAGCTGTGAAGACAACGCAAAATCATCTTGCTCGCTTTTTGTAATTTGCCATTTAGCAGCTACATTTTCTGCTGTAACTCCCATATGATATCCATTAAACGCATCCCAAAGGCCGTCCTTTATCATCGTATCTATAAGTTGTGTTTCATCTAATTTTTTATTTTCTCTATAATGAATTGCATGCGGTGCATTAGTCATGCTTTCTTGACCTCCTGCAATTATTATTTTCGCGTCATTTGACATAATTGATTGATATCCAGCAGCAATTGATCTTAATCCTGATCCACAAACTTGATTTATTATATAAGCCGTTTTTTCGACTGGTAAACCAGCTTTAATTAAGGTCTGTCTTGCTGGGTTTTGACCAGCGCCACCTGTTAATACCTGACCCATAATTAATTCATCAATATCATCAAAGTTTAAATTTGATTTTTCTATTGCAGCTTTCACAACTAAAACACCAAGATCACTTGCACTCATTTCCTTTAATGATCCCCTAAATGTTCCTATTGGAGTTCTCACAGCGGAGGTTATTACTACATTTTTAGTATCAATAGGCATTTAGTTTACCTTATTTTCGCATTTTCCTGTTTGAAAATAATCATTTAAATTATTAACAGCAAGATCTGCCATTGCTGTACGTGTTTTTTTTGTTGCACTACCCAAATGGGGTAATACAAAAACATTAGGTAATTTTAAATATTCTGGATGAATATCAGGTTCACCATTATAAACATCAATTCCTAAAGAATAAATTTTTCCACTTTTTAGCGCTTCAACCATTGCGGTGTCTTCAATCATATCTCCTCTAGCACTATTAGAAACTACGGCTCCGTCTGGAAAATATTTTATGGAGCTTTTATTAATAATATTTTTTGTTTCATTCGTGGCTGGACAGTTAATTGAAAAAAAATCTGATACTGACAATAAACTTTCCAGTGAATTATGGTAAATTGCACCATTCTCTAATTTTTTATTTAGTCGAGATCTATTGAAGTAATGAATTATCATTCCAAATGATCTAGCTCTATCAGCTACAGCTCTACCTATTCTTCCCATGCCTAAAATACCTAATCTACATCCAGTTAATTGTTTTCCCATTAAAAAATCAGCTGTCCATTTCCAATTTTTTTTTCTAGCCCATTGAATTCCTTCAGTAGCTCTTCTAGCTGCCCCCAAAAGAATAAGAATGGCAATTTCAGCAGTTGCGTCAGTCAATACATCGGGTGTGTTTGTAACAACTATATTTTTTTTTTTTGCTGCTTCAATATCAATATTTCCAAAACCTACAGCAAAGTTTGAAATAATTTTTACTTTATTTGAAAGTTTTGAAATGGTGTCAGCGTCTAATTTTTCAGTAAGTGACGATAATACACCATCACAATCTTTACTTTTATTAATAAGCTCTTCTTTAGATAATAATTTATCTGATTTGTTTAGATCTAATTCAAAAAAATCTGAAGCAAGTTTTTCACTAGAATCAATAAGCTTTCGAGTAATTAGTATTTTTTTCATAAATTTCTTAAAATTTCTGGTTTAGGTCCACCTGTATACCAATCAATAATTTCAACTGTATGCAGTATAGGAATATCAGTTCCACTTGCAATTTGTGTAATACATCCAATATTCCCTGTTGAAATAATTTCTGGTTTAATTTTTTCAACATTTTTAATTTTATCTTTCAATAAATTTTTTGCAATATCACTTTGTAACAAATTATATGTACCAGCCGATCCACAACATATATGTCCCTCTGGTATTTCTACAACAACATTTCCAGTCTTTTTTATTAAATTAATTGGCTCTTTGTGTATTTTTTGCCCATGTTGCATTGAACATGCTGAATGATAGGCAATTTTATATTTTTTACCTTCTTTTTCATTTTTAATAAAATTGAGTTTTACATTTTCATCTAGATACTCTGTTATATCTTTAGCTAGTTGGGATATTTTTTTAGCCTTTTTTTTAAATTCCTTGTCTGCTCTAAATATAAAACCATAATCCTTAATTGTTGTTCCACATCCTGAGGTATTCGATATTATTGCATCCAATCCATTATTTAAGTATTCGTCATACCAAGCTTTTATATTATTCTTAAAAGTTTCTTTTGCAATTTCCTCTTTCCCTAAATGATGGTTTAAAGAACCACAACAGCCTACTGATTTTGGAACAATAACTTCAATGCCATGTCTATTTAATAATCTTATGGTTGCTTCATTTATTTGTGGAGATATAACTTGTTGAACACATCCCGTAAGCAACACAACTCTAGCAACTGGTTTTTTTTTGTTTTTTGAAAGATATACTTCCATTTTAGGGAGTAATTTTTGTGGAAATTTTTTTGGCATAAAATTAATCATTTCTTTTATTTTTTGAGGAAACAAAAAGTGAAAAGGTTTTGATAAAAATACCAAAATAGTAATAAATTTAAAATTTATTGGGTTGGGCAATACCCACGATAAAAAGTTTCTTGTAAAACGATCTATAAAAGGTCTTTTGTAAGTTTTTTCAATATGATTTCTTCCATGATCAATTAGATGCATATAATTCACTCCAGATGGACATGTGGTCATGCAGCTATAACAAGAAAGACATCTATCAATATGTTTAACAATATTTTTATTAGCAGGTTTATTTTTTTCTATCATATCCTTGATTAAATATATTCTGCCTCGTGGCCCATCCAATTCATCACCTAGAAGATTATAAGTAGGGCATGTTGCATTACAGAAACCACAATGTACACATTTTCTTAAAATTTTATCACTTGATTTATTGTCTTGATTTAAAAGTTGTTTTTCTGAAAAATTAGTTTCCATTTATATTCCTGTATACATCTTTTCCGGGTTTAGAATTCTTTTTGGATCGAAGCTTTTTTTTATACTTTGTGAAATATTAAATCGAGCATTATTTATGGTAAAGACATCTTCAACATAAGGTAAATAACTTGAGTTTTTAATCATAGAAATATACCCACCATGTTTTACAACTTTTTTTCTTATAGATTCAAACTTTTGTTCAGATAATTCACATGCTTCCATCCATATTAGTGCTCCACCCCAATCTAAAAAATATTTAAATTTAGCGGGTAATTCATATATTATTTTATTACACTCTGATGGTGGAATAACTATTCTAAAAATATTATTTTGAGTTTCAGAAAAAAATTCTAAATTTCTTATTTTTTTCCAGAAAATTTGTGATTGTAATGTTTCTAGCAAAGATATATTTTCATTATTGTTAGAAATTTTTAAAATATTTTTTAAGGTTTCAATTCTTTCATTAACTGATTTTTTTGTACCTTCTACTCTTAGTGCTGTAAGAGATCCTTCTTTCTTTAAATCATTTAGTTTAAAATTTTTTTGAATGTTCATCGTACAATTGTTGCATATTGGTTCTACTGGTAAAAAGGATGCTCCTGAAACGTTGCAAGATGAACTGATCGCTTTATCTAAATAGTCTGGTGCAGTTTCTATGTTCAGTTTATGAATGACTAAAGTTTTAGTTTCTTCTGCTGCAGGCAAAACTTTAAAAGTAATTTCTGTAATAGCCACTAAGGTTCCGTAAGAACCACAAATGAGTTTACTTAAATCGTAGCCAGTAACATTTTTTACTACTGTTCCACCAGATTTTATTATCTCACCTCTGCCATTAACTGCTCTAAATCCTAAAATGCTATCTCTAATACCTCCTGAATTGAACCTGCGTGGACCTGAAATATTACATGCTACGTGGCCACCTGCTGTTCCACAATCATTTTTTCCCAGAAATAAATAACCAAAGTCTATTGGTTCAAAAGCTAAACATTGTTTATTTTTTTTTAATTCATTTTCTATTTTATCCATTTTAGTTCCCGCTTTTACCTTTATATAAAGTTCTTCTGGAATATATTCTATAATTTCATCTAACTTTTCTAAACTTATAGTTTTTTCACATTGCATCTGTTTTCCTATTTTTTTTTTAGAAGCAGATCCGATAATTTCTACAGGAGCGTTTGACTTATAAAATCCTTTGATAATATCTGCTACTTGTTTTTCGGTTGTGGGGTATACAGTGTTAGAATCTTGGGATGTTGGGAAATTTTGTTTTACTTCCATGGACATGGACTCTCCCTTCTTCAGCACATTTTTTTAAAATTGGATAAACTTTCCCAGGATTTAATAAAGAGCTTGCATCTAATGCTTTTTTAATTTTTATTTGCTGTTGAATATCCGTATTCGTAAACATTTCACACATAAGCTCCCTTTTTTCTATGCCTACACCATGCTCACCTGTTAAAACACCGCCAACTTTAACACAATATTTTAAAATTTCTGCACCAAATTTTTCAGTTTTAGCTAAAGCTTTTTTATCATTTGAGTCATACATAATTAATGGATGTAAATTACCATCACCAGCATGAAAAGCATTAGCCACAGATAAATCATATTTTTTGGATAATCTTTTAATTTCTACTAAGACTTCTGTTAATTTTCCTCTAGGAATTGTGCCATCCATGCAATAATAATCTGGAGCCATATCTCCACAAGCTGGGAATGCTGCTTTTCTTCCTGCCCAAAATTTTAATCTTTCTTTTTCATTTTTACTAATTTTAATACTTGTTGCTTTATTTTTTTTTGCAATTTTATTAACTCTTTCCATGAGTTCCAATACGTCTGTTTCTGTGCCATCCAACTCTACTATTAACATCGATTCAGCATTTCTTGGGTAACCTGCCTTCACAAAATTATCAGTTGCATGTATTAATGCTTTATCCATCATTTCCATGCCTGCTGGAATAATTCCATTAGAAATAATCTCTGAAACACATTTCCCTCCATTCTCAATAGTTGAAAATCCAATTATTGCTGCTTTTATTGTTTGGGGTTTTTTTAATATCTTTACGGTCACTTCTGTAATCACGCATAAGAGTCCTTCTGAACCCGTGATAAGACCTAATAAATCATAACCTTCTGAATCTAATGTTTTTCCACCCAATCTACAAATAGATCCATCCATAAAAACTACTTCGACACCCAAAAGATTGTTGGTTGTAGTTCCATACTTTAATGAATGAACCCCTCCAGAATTTTCAGCTACATTTCCTCCAATTGAACAAGCTATTTGACTTGAGGGATCTGGTGCATAATAAAAATTATTATCTTGAACGGCATGAGTAATTGATAAATTAGTTACCCCGGGTTCTGCTACTACACATCTATTTTTATAGTCAATTTCTAAAATCTTATTAAATTTTCCTAAACTTAAAAGTACACAATCTGCTAATGGTAAGGCTCCCCCTGACAAACCAGTTCCAGCTCCTCTGGGAACAACTTTAATTTTTTCACTATTACAATACTTGAGTATCTCGCTTACTTCTTTTGTATTTTCAGGCAATGCAACAACTAATGGCTTTTGTTTATAAGCTGAAAGTCCATCTGTTTCATATGGTTTTAGTTCATCTTGATGATCTATAACATTTTCTGGATTAATAATTTTTTTTAAATTTTTTACAATTATTTCTTTATTAAAAATGATTTTTTTATTTATTTTTGGCATTTGTAAATTAGACATAGAAATATATTACAATCAAAAGGCTTAATGGTCAAAAAGCTTAAATGGACTAATAGAGACTTAGCGAAGCATTTTTTGTATTTTTTCGATTGCTTCGCTTATATTTTCCTTTGAAGCTGCAAAGCTGAATCTTACATAATCTCCTGAAGTTTTCCCAAATGCAGTGCCAGGAACAATTGCCACTCCTGCTTCGTGCATGCATTTTTTGACAAACTCTTCTCCGTTCATTCCTGTGTCTATAACTTTAGGAAATACGTAAAAAGCACCTCCTGGCATACTACATTCAATACCTGGTAGATTATTAAGACCTTTGTGAATTAATTTTCTTCGTTCATCAAATTCTTTCATCATAGAATAAATAGAATCATCTGGTCCATCTAGTGCAGCTATTCCAGCAAATTGTGATACAGCATTAACGCATGACACACTATTAATAAGCAGTTTATTAACATGTGGAACTAAATTTTCTGGCCATACACTCCAGCCTAATCTCCATCCTGTCATCGCATAAGCTTTGCTCCAACCATCTAAGACAATTAGTCTATCTTGAAGTTCTGGATAATTAAAAAATGTTGGCATTTCTTTGCCATCAAAAATTTGTCTACTATAAATCTCATCACTTAAAATTGTGACATGAGGATATTTTTTAAGTCCCTCTGCCAATACATCGATAGAAGATTTTTCGACAAAACTTCCTGTGGGATTGTTTGGGTTTATAAGTATTAACAACCTAGTTTTATCCGTAATTAAAGATAATATTTTTTCAGGATTAAATTTTAAGTCTTTATCTTCAGTAAGATCATAAGGAACTGCTTTTGAGCCAGTATAATTAATCATAGATTCATAAATTGGGAAAGCGGGCGTTGGATGAATTATTTCAGCTCCTGGCTCTCCAAAACATGCGATTGCATAATACATAGTTGGTTTTCCTCCTGGCACAATTAAAACTCTTTCTGGGTCTACGTCTTTGTCGTAAAGTTTTTTTATTTTTCTAGCAACTGCTTGTCTACACTCTAAAATTCCATTTGATAAAACGTAGCCATGATGACCATCATCAAGAGCTTTTTTTGCTGCATCAACAATATGCTTAGGTGTTTTAAAATCTGGCTGTCCAAGACCTAAGTAAATCATGGGTTTGCCTTTGGCCTCCAATTTTTTTGCTTCAGCTAATACCGTGAATGCAGCTTCGGTTCCTAATCTTTCTAAATTTTTTGCTAATTTCATACTAATTTTTCCTTTTTATTTTCTATAAATTAATTTTTTTTCATTAAGCTCTTTAAAACTTTTACATCCCATTAAAACCATATTTCTTTTAATTTCATCATGCATATTTTTTAGTACTTTTTCTACACCTTTTTGGCCACCTGCCCCTAATGCAAATAAAAACATTCTACCAAAACTACATGCTTTTGCACCTGCAGCTAATGCTTTCAATACATGTGTTCCTCTCCTAACGCCGCCATCTAGAATAATTTCTAATTTATCTCCAACAGCATCAGAAATAGATTTTATTTGATCAAAAGGTGATCTTGAGCCATCCAATTGTCTACCTCCATGGTTTGAAACTATTATTGCAGTACAGCCAATATCAATTGCTCTTTTTGCATCCTCAACAGACATCACTCCTTTTAACGCAAATGGACCATTCCATTTCTTTACACAATACTCCGCATCTTTCCAACCCATTTCTGGATCATATTGTTCGTTAATATATTCAATAACCGATTTTGAAATATTAGTTCCTTTATCTGTTTTTTTAGAAACATTAGCTAATTCAAATTTTGCATGGGTTAAATAATTAAGAATCCATAAAGGATGTGCCGCAAAACTCATTATACTTTTAGGAGTAAGCTTTGGTGGAGTAGTGAAGCCTGTTCGATGATCTTTTTCTCGATTTCCCGCAACAAGTGTATCAACAGTTAAGCACATACCATCAAATTCTGAAGCTCTGCATCTTTCAATCAAGTCATCAGTAATAGATTGATCTTTATGAACATAAAGTTGAAATAGTTTTGGACCAGATGAAACTTTAGATATTTCTTCAATAGTCGTATTGGCCATGGTCGACATGCTGTAAAATGTTCCAAATTTTTCTGCAGCTTTTGCCGACGCTTTGTCTCCTTCGTGGTGATATAACCGTTGCATAGCAGCAGGAGCAAGAAAAATTGGCAAATCTATTTTTTTTCCAAAGATAGTTGTTGATAAATCTGGAGTTCCTACGTTTGCAAGAATATTTGGTACTAAGTCACAATCATTAAAAGATTCGGTGTTTCTTCTTAGTGTGACCTCATCATCTGAACCTCCGTCTATATAATGAAAGATCGGAGAGGGTAGTTTTCTTTTTGCTAATTTTCTAAAGTCTGTAAAATTATAACAATCTTTTAGATTCATTTGTTAATCTTTTTTTACTCAACTTTTTAATTAAAAATTTTTAAGAAAATTAAACATATAACTATTCGCACCTGGATTTTTCTCTCCAAGACTAGCATTAGATATATGATTATAAGACATGCCAAGTTCAGTATTTTTAAATAAATCTAATGAAACTTGAACTTCCGTTTTAAATTCTAATGGATATCCTAAATCTTTCCCATTACCATAATTATAATACCCAGGTGCAAAACTTGGTGTAATTTTAATTAATCCCAAATCATACTCTGCTTGCGCACCTGTATATAAATAGAAAGCGTTTGTTTGGGTCATAAAAGCTCCAGTAACTGGAGATAATTTTCCTAAAAAACTGTCTCTAAACAATTCATCGTTTTGATGTTCCAAACCAATAAGTCCCGCTCTTTGTCCTTGATCACTAAAATCAAACATTCCAGTGTAAAAATTTAGCTCGGTTTCTGGTTCTTCTTTTAATATTTCTTCACCATTTGATGAGACAATAAAACTAAAGCTAATTGTTAATGCTAAAATGCTTAAAAAAAATTTTCTCATAAGCTTAAACTTATAACGTTTAACCAAATAAATAAATAGAGATTATAAAATGAGAATATGCCTAATTAAGTACCAAAAGAGGGAGATGATCATTGCTTAAAGTAATCTCAATTAGGCATAATTACTTATTAAGCTTATATTTTGTCAAACTTTTGAATTAATATTGTCTTATTTGTGGCAAAATAAAATGCCTTAATTTGATAACTTAAAATAGCCTGATCCCTTTTTTCCAGTAAATATTTCTTCTATTAAAGGGTGTTTAATAGGTTCATCAGAATCATCATCTATTAAGTTTTGCTCAGAAACGTAAGCTTCATAGGTAATTTCATTATTTTCTGCTAACAAATGATAAAAAGGTTGATCCTTTTTAGGTCTAACATCTTTTGGTATTGATTCGTACCATTCCTCTGAATTATTAAATTCAAAGTCTACATCGTAAATCACACCTCTAAAGTCAAAGTGTTTATGCTTTACAACATCTCCTATTGAAAATTTAGCTTTGTTTTCTCCCATTTTCTTTTCATAGGTTATTTATATTTTAAAAAAAAATCAATAGAAAAAATATACCTTCTTGGTCACATGTGTTAACACTTTTATATGCATAGACGTATAATTAAGTTTGTTGCTGATTACGGTCCACTTCTAATTTTCTTTATTATATACTTTAATGGAGAAAATGATTTGAAAGCTGCAATACCTCCTTTCATAGTTGCAACACTCGTTTCATTAGCGGTCATTTATTTTTTAGAAAAAAAACTGCCTATGATGCCGCTTGTAAGTGGGCTTATTATTTCAGTTTTTGGGGGTCTAACTTTATACTTTGATAATAAGATATTCTTTTATATGAAGCCAACAATTATAAACTTAATTTTTGCTGCAATTTTATTGTTTGGAAAATATTTTACACAAAAACCATTATTAAAAATTTTTTTTAATAACTCATTAAAGTTAGAAGATGAGGGTTGGAAAAAACTTACTTATAGATGGGTAGGATTTTTTATACTTGTAGCAACACTTAATGAAATTGTATGGAGAACTCAAACAGAAGCTTTCTGGGTTAATTTTAAAGTATGGGGTTTATTACCAATAAGTTTTATTTTCATTGCAATGCAAATACCTTTAATAAATAGATATAAATTAGACAAACAATGAAACATTTAAAATTAGTTATTAATAATGAAAAAAAAAAAATAGATGTCTTTTTTAAAAAAAATGAACTTCAATTAATATTAAATTTATATGCAAAAATGGTTTCTAGTGGTGAATGGAAAGATTACGGATTGAGTATTTCAAAAAAAGAAGTGAGCTTTAATGTTTATAATAGAGCCTCTGAAAATCCATTATATAAAATTACAAAAAATTTAAAACCTAAAGAAAAGAATCAAAAATATTTTATAAAGAACGCAAAAAATGAAATAATTAAAAGCTCTGAAAATTTAGAAAATTTAATTGAAAAAATAATTTGGAAAAAGTTCAAATTAGTTAATTAATTTTTATCTTCTTTGACCAAATAGTCTTAGCAACATAATAAATAAATTTATGAAATCTAGATAAAGTGTAAGCGCACCCATAACAGCTTTTTTACCCAGAACCTCGCTTGAGTCGCTTGCTAAATACATATTTTTAATTTTTTGGGTGTCGTAAGCTGTTAATCCAACAAAAATTAAAACTCCAAGAATAGAAATTACATAATACATCATTGTAGATTTCATAAACATGTTAACTATTGATGCAATAATAATTCCAAATAGGCCCATCATTAAAAAAGATCCGAATTTTGTTAAATCTGTTTTAGTTGTATACCCGTAGATACTCATTGCTCCAAATGTTCCTGAAGTTATAAAAAAGACACGAGTTATACTAGCGCCAGTATAGATTAAAAAAATTGAAGAAAGAGATGCTCCCATCAAAGCTGCGAAAACCCAAAAAGTTCCTTGGGCTTTAGCTGCACTCATTTTTTTTATTCCAAAACTCATATAAAAAACCACACCAAGTGGAGCTAACATCACTACCCACATTAATGCAGAGTTGTATAAAACGTTTCCGAGGCCAGTTAGTCCTGATATCGAACCATCAGGTAAAGTTATAACCGCCATTTTAAATAATATTAAAGAAATAAAACCTGTAATCAAAATGCCTGAGGCCATGTAATTATAAACCTTAAGCATATATGCTCTTAGACCCTCATCAATTACATGCGTTGCTGCACCGGTTGTTTTTGATTGTATGTTTTGTTTATTAAATTCCATGATGTATATATATTGATATTTTAAAGCTTTTTCAAGTGAGCGATATAGTTTAATAAAGGTAAAATAATCAAATGAATTATAAAAAACTAGGAAACACTGACCTAAAAGTAAGTTCAATTTGTCTCGGCACAATGACTTGGGGAGAGCAAAATACACAAAAAGAGTCCTTTGAACAAATGGACTATGCTTTAGACCAAGGGATAAACTTTTTTGATACAGCTGAACTTTATGCGGTACCAATGAAACCAGAAACTAGAGGTAAAACTAGTCAGTTTATTGGAGAGTGGTTTATAAAGAATAAAAAAAGAGATAAAGTTATTTTAGCAGATAAAGTGGCGGGCGCCTCACCAATGAATTGGTTAAGACCTGATGGAGAAAAAACCTCTTTAAATAAAAAACAAATTGAATTTGCGTGCGATAGAAGTTTAAAAGATTTAAAAACTGATTATATAGATTTATATCAAGTGCACTGGTCAGATAGACCCTCTGGAGCTTTTTCTGGTAAACTAGAATATGAACATAAAAATACTGACGATTTTGTTAACATTGAAGAAACTCTAGATGCGCTGAATAATTTGGTAAAATCTGGAAAAGTAAGGCACATTGGAATATCTAATGAGACAGCTTGGGGAACTAACCAATATCTAAAGTTAGCAGAGCAAAAAAAAATTTCAAAGATTGTATCTATACAAAACGCATATAATTTCTTAAATAGAGCTTTTGAAGTTGGTCTTTCAGAAATTTCAATTAGAGAGGAAGTAGGCTTGCTAGCCTACTCACCTTTGGCATCCGGTTATTTATCTGGAAAATATAGAAATGGTTCTATGCCTAAAAATTCGCGAATGGATTTATTTTATGATTTTTGGGGACGATACAGAACGTTACATTCGGAAAAAACTATTGAAGAATACTGGAATTTAGCTAAAGAATTTAATTTAAACCTAGCCCAAATGGCAATTAAATTTTGTGAAATCCAACCATTTGTGACCTCTGTAATAATTGGGGCAACAAAAATGGAGCAGTTGAAAACTAACATAGATAGTGTAAATATAAATTTTGATAAGGAGTTAATTAAAAGAATAGGTCAAATACACAGAAAATATCCAAATCCATGCCCATAAAAAAAACTATATCAATAATTCTATTTTCTTGTATTTTTAATATTGCAAATGCGGAAGAAAATTTAAAAAGTATAGGAAAATTTAAAGATTGGGAAAGTTTTGTTCTATCAAAAGATGGAAATAAAACTTGTTTTGCCCAGTCAACCCCAGTGGTAAGAGCACCTAAAAAATTCAAGAGAGATCCATCAAGATTATTTATCAGTTTTAGACCAGCAGAAAATATTAAAAATGAAGTAAGCGTGACAAACGGATATGAATTTAAACTAAAAGCTCCAGTTGAAGCAAAATCTGGAAAAAAAAAATATGATTTATTTTCCAAAGGACGTTTCGCATGGGTTGTTGAAAACACAGATGAAACAAAGTTAATTTCAACAATGAAAAAAGCTTCAAGACTTATGATTGTAGGAAATGCAAAAGAAGGATCTCAAACTACAGACCATTATTCAATGATGGGTTTTACAAAAGCTTATAATACTGCAAAAAAAAGTTGTAGTTAAAAAAATATTAATGAAAAAAAAAAGAAAGATAGTTCTTGCCTATTCGGGGGGGTTGGATACCTCTATAATACTTAAATGGCTTCAAGAAAATTATAATGCAGAAGTTATAGCTTACACTTCTGATATTGGGCAAGAAATAAACAGAAAAAAAATTATTGAAAATGCAAAAGTGCTTGGAGTAAAAAAAGTTATCATCGAAGATTTAAAAGATTTGTTTGTTAAAGAATATGTCTATCCAATGATTAGAGGGCATGCAATTTATGAAGGTGTTTATTTATTAGGAACATCTATAGCAAGACCTTTAATTGCAAAAAGACAAATTGCTATTGCAAAAAAATTCAAAGCTTATGCGGTTTCACATGGCTCAACTGGCAAAGGAAATGACCAAGTAAGATTTGAGCTTGGTTATCATTATTTTGGACCGAAAATTAAAATTATTGCACCATGGAGAATTTGGAAACTAAATTCACGAACAGATTTAATTAAATATGCAAAAAAAAATAAAATACCTATACCAATGGATAAAAAAGGTGCTCCACCATTTTCTGTTGATGATAATTTATTTCATACGTCTACTGAGGGTAAAGTTTTGGAAAATCCCAGAAATGCTGCTCCAGAATTTATATTTCAAAGAACTCTTTCTCCTGAAAAAGCACCTAATAAAGTTTCCTATGTGACTGTAGGTTTTAAAAGTGGTGATCCAATAACGGTTAATAATAAAAAGTTATCTCCTGGAAATCTTTTACAAAAATTAAATATTCTAGCGGGTAAAAATGGTATTGGCAGAGTTGATCTAGTTGAAAATAGATTTATTGGAATAAAATCTAGAGGTGTTTATGAAACACCTGGTGGAACTTTATTAATGATCGCTCACAGAGCAATTGAGTCTGTTACTTTAGATAAAGAAACTATGCATAAAAAAGATGAGATTATGCCTAAATATGCAAAACTTATTTACAATGGTTATTGGTATTCAAAAGCAAGATTTAAACTTCAA
>Ga0114997_10001438_pt1 | contig 19832 bp, 15 predicted proteins | sample ArcticOcean_MG_C_2_FD_87045 | JGI IMG/M metagenome (GOLD analysis project Ga0114997, IMG submission 87045) | Marine microbial communities from western Arctic Ocean - ArcticOcean_MG_CB4_136 | ecosystem: Environmental > Aquatic > Marine > Oceanic | place: Arctic Ocean: Canada Basin | collected...
GGGAATCACCAATTCCTCAATTCCAATTGTCTCTGAAGAAGGTTTGGATACTATGCAAGGCAAACCATTTACTATTGATTCTATAACTGACATCGATGAACCTTCGAAATCACTGGGCATAATTAAGAAATCCGAATTAGAAATTAAATCATACTTTTCATTTTCAGAAATCCAACCCCTTGCCTCTATTTTATTCACTTTAATTTGTAATAAATCACTATTTACGATTCCAGTCATCACTAATTTTGCTGAAAAACCTTTATTTTCCAATGATTCAAGTACTTTTATTGCAAAATTATGTCCCTTACCCTTACTATTACGGGATAACATTAATAAATTAATTTCGTTGTTTAATATATTGTTTCTAGATACAATCTTTTTTGAAAAATTCGAAATTACTACTGAATTCGTTGGTATCCATTCATATAAAATTTTCTTCCATCTATCTTCAAGTACGACTACTGTACAATTTGCCGACAAAGATTTTCTTACTAAATAGCCAGTAATTCCAAAAAAAGTACTACAAAATTTCTGAAAACGACCAGAATGAATATGTATTATTACTGGGATCGATTTATTTATACATATTTTCTTCAAATTCATCTTCCTCCACCAACTAAAAGAATGAGTAGCATGAATATGAACTATGTCTACTTCCTTATTTTTAATTTTATTTTTTAATTCTTTACGTGCCTTTCTCCAAGCAAATATTTTTTTAATAATACTCCCATCTTCATGTGTAGAAATTACTTTTGATGAATATCCATTAGGGGTATTCAATATCATATTATTTATCAAAGTAGCCATGCCTCCTTGGCTACCCGCGGGGCCCATGTGAATGACCTTCTTCATGTGCTCTCAGCCGAACCGACCATATCCTCTCACATCATAGTAACGTAATATGGTAGTCGTGCAGGAGATTTGGATTTCTGGAATTTTAATTTTATTTTTATCATTAGTTATTCCATTTTTACATTATATTAGATGTTTATACTATTCTAGATTAGAAATACTACCAGATAAATTTAGTTATATTACTGATATAACCATTGTTTTACCAATCAAGGATGAAGGAATAGTGATAAGAAACAAACTCGAAGAATTAATAAGTATGGATTATCCATTAGACAAAATTAAAATATTGATTGTAGATTCAGGTTCAAAAGATAATGGTGTCGAAATAGCAAATAAATTTCTATCAACTTATCAGAGTAAAATAGAATATGAAATTGTTACAATCAATCAACCAGGAAAGTCTGTGGCGATTAATCATGCCCTTGATTTAATCAGAACTGATTTTTTTATAATGATGGATACAGAAGCTATACTCTCAAAATCAACACTAAAAGAAATTATGAATTGGTTTTCCATTGATGAAGTGGGTGCAGTATGCGGCCAATTCAATCCAGAATTAAATGATTTAGATTTGAATTATCGAAAAAAATTTAATATTATCAGAACTGGTGAATCCGTAATATTCTCAACTCCAATTTTTGAAGGTTCAATTTGCGCCTTTAGATTAAAATCTCTAAAGGGGGATAAAATTAATCCAGATATTAATTCTGATGATACGCAATTGGCTTTACTTTCAATAAGAAATGGATTTAAATCTATTATGGATAAAAACATATCATTTTCCGAACCCCCAACAGGAAGGAAAAATAGAAGAAAAAGGCAGTTAAGGAGGTCGCAGGGACTATTAAGGGCATTAGCGTTAAATTGGGACTTATTGTTTAAGAGTAAGATAAAAATGATATTTCTACATTCCCTATACTTTCACATTATGATGCCATGGTTAATTTTATTTGCATTCATTAATATTTTGGGGGCATCGTTGTTTTCAATAATTAATTATGGAATTATCCAAATAGATGAATATGTGATGTCAATATTAGTTATTTTATTTTTTTGTAGCTCAAAATTCTTTCGTAATTTTATATTTGGAATATCTGTACTTATCGAAGCACAAATTTTATTATTTTTCGGCGTTAAGTTACATATATGGGAAACAAATAGGGAATTAAGAATTAAATCTAATAATTTTAGAAATGAATAGTTCTCAAATAATTCTATATTAATTATTTGAAAAATTGAGGTATTACTATATCCATTAAATAATATGATATCCAGCGATGTATATGGATACTTACGGGGAGTACTTAATACTACGAAGCGCATCTTCTGCATTTGCTTCTGTAACAAATAAATTAACTGATCAAGTAAATGATAAATTGGAAGAAGGTTGGATACCCAATGGAGCTCCAAAAATCCTATTTGTTTCTGAGAAATACATCATGATCCAATCGATGGTAAGATAATTATTTATCTATTTATTGAATCTAAGATGACCTTTGCGGTTTTATTCCAAGTCATTGAATGAACTTTCTCTAATGATTTAAGGGAATATTCTTCCCATTTTCTATTTTCTATTATTTTTGATAATTTTTCAATACTATCCTGTGGCCAATTTGAGGAAGATAATTGATAAAAAGGTCCAAAACCATCAATATTTCCAGGATGTTCAACTCCTATGATCAACATTCCTTTTGATAGATATTCGGGTAATTTTATTGAACTAGATATATTCCATATTTCCTTATCAGGCATTGGCATTATTCCTACATGGCAAGATTCTAGTATCAATTCCAACTTTCTTCTATCAGTTATCTTGCCCAAATATTCTAAATTACTGTTTTGACTTGAAAAATCTTTTATATTTTTAACATAATTTCCATTACCGATTATGAAGATTTTTGATTTAATTGGAAGGGATTTTAGATTTTTAGATAATTCCAGTATCTCTGATAATCCTCTATTTTTATCCAAGGATCCACAGTAACAGATATTTACTTCGGTTGTAATTTTTTTGCCTCTCCGAATAATCCAGTCTTTGTCAACTCCGGCTGGTAGAATAAATTTTTTTTTCTTATATAGTGTCCTATTTTCGACATAGATAGAATGAGCCTCAGAAACCACATACGCCATTTCAGTCTTTTTATTTGCTATCTTCCAACTATTTCTCCATTGATATTTCTGTATTCGTGCAAGTAGTCCGTCAAAAGTAGGAGGACCTCTATCGATTAATGACCAAGATATACCTTCCATTTCTAGATAACTCGAACAAAATTGAACCATCCTCCAATCTACAAGTGCATGATTAAATTTAATTTGCATCCTTGATAAGGTTTTTTTTATAGATAAGCCAGCGGAAATTGTTTTTAAACCAATAATTTTTGATTCATTTAGTGTTAAAAAATCTATTTTATTATTATTTTGAATTGGGATATCTCCCGGACTAACCATGGTAATGTTAACTCCCATATCTGATAATGAATTTGCTATTTTTAATTCTGTTTGACTTGCTAAATCTTTATTTAGCCTCCGCCCTGTTATCCACAGTATATTCATATGTGGCCATAATAAGATACATATGTAAATAGTACTGCCAATTGGTTATGGTGTTTGGGTTTTCTTTCGTCAAATCTAAATTACTGAATAGATCAAGAAAGAAATATAATGAAAGAAAATATAAATCATCAAGTAGAAATTCATATTTTCTAAGTCTTTTTTCTTCTGATGAAAAAATACTAGATATTTTGGCCAGAAGTCTTTATATGCAAAAAAAATATTCTAAATCTTTAAAAATATATATTAAAGCAGAAAATAAACAACTATTACTCCGTAATCATAATAAAAATAAATTTAAATGTGCATTAAAATCTAATAATTATTTATTGGCATTTAAGGCGCTATCAGATTCAAGGTCAGATGGTAAAGTTCACAGAGAGGCTATTTCTCAATTGACAAAAGTTATTAAAAAATTAGATCTTTCAACAAGAACTGATTTAATAATTGAGTTTTCAAATATTGGAGATGTACCAAAAAAAATCCTTTCACTTTCTAATGAAAAAATTAATTCTATATCAAGAATAGATTTAGATCCAAATTCTTACTCTACTCTAAATCCTGAGATTCTAAAAACGCAAAGGCATATTAGGGAAGCAATTTCCATAAAACAATCTTCCTCCTATATTTTATCTAACCATTTTATTGAAGTATCATCTAATCCAATAAAGTTATTGTTTTTACCATTTACCTCTTTATATTTAGCTTACCAACTAAAAAAAGAAAAGCATGATGAAACTTCAAAAAGTCTTTATTTTCCAGATATTGGGTTGCTAAATCCTGAAATTCGTAAGGATTGCGTAGTTATATTCCCAACTAATGGAGTTGGGTTTGGGCACTATACTAGGGCTATGGCAATTGCCATTCAATTAAGAAAATTAAATCCAAAAACAGAAATAGTCATGTTTACTACTATGCCAACTCTTTCTACAGCTGCTAATAATGGATTTATTACTTATCATCTCCCTGGAAGATACAAATATGATGATATGAATCCAAGAGAATGGAATTTACTAATTGAAGAATTTTTAGGAATAGTATTGTACTTACACAGGCCGAAATTATTCTTATTTGATGGGGCATATCCCTACAGGGGTTTATTGAATGCTATTTCTAATCAAGATAGGATGTTAAATTGTTGGATAAGGAGAGGAGGGGAAAAAGATAAATCTAAGACAATACCGCAGGATTCTATTTCTAAATTTGACTCAATTATCCTACCTGGCGATACTGTTCCGACTCCTAGTGATATCTATGGCCCAGGTAAATCTGTATTGAGAGTTAATCCAATCATTCTCATTGATAAAAAATCAACGTTGCCAAAAGGATCTTTAAGGTCGAAAATTGGAGTCCCCGGGGAGGCAATTTTATGTTATGTACAATTAGGTGCAGGAAGAATAAATGAAATAAATTCTGAAATAAGATATACAGTAGATGCGCTTTTAGATGTTCCTGGTGTTATTATACTCATTGGAGAGTCTTTACTGGGCGAGAGAATTGAATATTCCCACCCAAGAGTTAGGATACTTCGAGAATATCCAAATGCATTATATTATGAAGATATAGATTTTGCAATAATTGCTGGAGGTTATAATTCATTCCATGAAGTGTTAGAACACAATATACCTTCGATATGTTTCCCAAATATGAATACTGGCAGGGACGATCAACTTGCAAGATGTGTAGTTGCACGTGACGCCGGCTGCATGATTTTAGTAAAAAATAGAAATAAAAGAAGTATTAAGGCTGCTGTTAATCGTATTGCTAATTCTGATATTAGGGAAAAAATGAGTAATAATTGTTCAATACTCTCTCGTCCTAATGGTTCTGTTGAAGTGGCATCTTGGATTTCAAATTTACTCTGATACTTTACTAATTAAATTATTTGTATTTGTTATAGTACTTTTTTTATTTAAAAATTTATTTAGATTCCAAGCTTCGACAAATTTTTCATTTGAACTATTCATGGAATCTAATATCTCTAATATATTTTCTTTTATGATTTCCCTATATTTCTTACTAACAAAATAGATAGAGGGGGAATACCATTCCTTCAAAAAATCTGTATTTTCTAACGGAAGTAATCGCTTCTCGAGTAAATTAAACATTTTATTTTCTTGTGGCATCAATTTATTAATAGAAAACCTCAACACATTCTCATGACTAATTGGAATTTTCTTGAGTTTAGCAACCACGTCTGGAGTAGATAAACCTGTTAGAAATTGCGATTCTTGAAATTTATCATAACCTAATCCACACGAAAGAAGCTGCTTTCTAAAGCATTTCCAACATTTTAAACATGGTTCACTCCAATTCCCCCTTATGCATGATTGCGATATGTACCCCATGGGTGATTTTTTACAAATAATGGCCGTACCTACTTCACTTATGCCGCATACGGGTAATGATAGTTCAATACCTACTATGTCAAATAACGTAGAAAAGAACCTCCAATGGCTACCATTGCCATAATCTCTAAAATTTTCATGCCCAATTCCATAAGAAGACTCCAATACAGTACCAAAATTTACTGAATCCAAACTCATAATGTCTGCTAATAATAATAATACTGACGCATGGGCCAAATCACTAGGAAATCCAATAGGGTTTCTAAGATATTCAAAATTTGATTCTACAATTTCTAAATGGAATCCTAAATCTCTCACTAATTCACAAGACATAAGGGCTGCATCAGAATTATAACTTGAACTTTCCGACATAGGTCTTTCTAAAAATACTGGAACAGTTTCAGGGGGCATTATGCATAATGCAGCCGATGAATCGCAACCCCCGCTGAATGCTAATCCTGGACGTCCAAGGTTCGGCATTTCTCTAGGAGATAAATCATAATCTATTTCTGTTTTAATTTTATATTTACTTAACATCTTATTGGCAGAAGTTACAAATTTATTACTGACCGGAATTGAAAAACTAAGTTTATTTGAAATAAATGGATTTACAATTAATAATGCCACTAAACACAAAATATCATTATGTATGTCTTCATTTATGAGTTCGTTTTTGAAATATACGGATATGTTCTCCATTTTAGTTTTTCCATCTGGGTGCCCTCCATCTCCATCATCTAGTTTAAAATCATATTCTACTCTTCCCTCAAATGTCTTTATTTTAGCATGCATAATATCACTTAACCATGGATTTTAATTTCTCTAATAATTCTGGGAAATCATTATTCTTATTTTTCATTTTATAAGATTCAATTGGGGTTATATTCAATTCAGATTTAATATCTATCGCAAAACCACTTAATTCCTTTAGATAAAATCCTGAATGAGCTAAAGAAATTTTATTATTATTTCCTATTTTGATAAAAATTTCATTTGAATTATGCATAGGCAATAAACCAAATTGAATAAATTTATTTGTCATGGCCAGATCTAATCCTTTATCAATGTCCAAATCCTCCCATATTTTATAATCTAATTTTATTAGTAAATCCTTGGATATTAATCTGCAAAGTCCTATAGTTTCGCCATGTCGATGATTATTTTTTTCATATCCGGGCCAATACATTAATTTTTCCTTTTTACTATCAAAAATATAGAAATCTAGTATTCCAACAACTAATCTCCCATCAGTTAATTTTCCTAATAATGATATCAATAAGTCAGAATCTATTATATCATCAGAACCGACGATTAACACTGCATCTGGGTCATATTTTTTTGATTCCATTACTCCTGCATCCCATTTTCTACTCAAAGGTGAATTTTTATATTCTAAATATTGAAAATTATATTTCTCTGACATCTTTCGTGTTCTCTCTCCTTCGGAACCGATTGCTATGTTGACTAAATCAATTTTACCTTTTAATTTTATTTTCATCTTCATATAGTGCTCCATAACTATTTTTGTAAGCGCTGGGCGCTTCCAAATTGGCATAAGCAGGCATATCTTTGGAACTTTTTTATTAATCTTATTAATTTTAGTAAACTCCCAATTTTTCTTAAAATTATGATAAATCAATTCATCATTTGTATACGTACTCCCGTCAGACCAAAGTAAAGATTTTAATGTCATATTGACTTTTGATATTCCATTAACAGAGTCATCATTATCTAGTAGTATTTTGGGGAATTCCATTATTCCTGCATTAAAAATCTTTGAACCATTGTTTAAATGAAAAATTCTAGATGATATTTCGCCATACTCTTCACCATCTAATGAAAATATTTTTTCAGTATATTTAATATTTTCTTTGTAACGATCTATTATCGAGTATATTTCGAGAGGTTCAGATTTAGGATCATCGACGATATTACCGGCATAACTCTCTGAGAAAAATCTATTCCTAGGAATTTCATAACTAATTTCTACTGGTAAATTAATTTTTTTCCAATTCTCATTACGACTTTTATTACCTTCATTATGTGGTAATATTGCGTTTATCTTATCATTTGTTACATATGTTAATTCTTGCCCCATTCCAGATCCAAGAATTATTAAATCTCCATTATTTTTAGATATATGCTGTTTAACTAAATCATTAACAGGTTTTGGCCATATGTGATTGTCCCCTATAAATATCAAACTCATAATATTACTTAGATTAAAATCTGTATTTACTATGTCTATATCCTTTACTAATTTATATGGTATCTTATTTTTCTCTAACCACATTATTGTTGGAAATAGCCAATTCACTATTTTACTTCCTTCTGTATTTCCTTCATTATTTGAGATATTTATCCTGGTACTCCCATTAGAATTTGATTTTCTTCCATAGATTTCTTCTATAGCATCCTTATTCTTAACCATTCTTAAAGAAGAAGTTATATGAGGGAATATTAATAAATTACTATTATTTTTACTTTCATCATCTACAATAAAATGTCCAAACAACCTCCCAAAAGAATTGTTATTGGCAACAACTCTATAGCATCCAGCTGGCCATTTCTCGCCAATTCTACATCTATATTGAAAATTTTCTTTATTTATGGTTTTTTTTAATTTATCAAGACTTATTTTTTTCTTGTGCACGGCACGTGCTCCTTTTCCTCCGTACCAACCTATTCTAAAAAATTCAATTTCTATATCTCCTATTTCTTCAATAGATTTATTAAAATTAACAAAAATCTCAATATTTTGGTTTGTTTCAATTCCTAATTTGATATCTGATATTTCATTTTCTTTTAAAGAATTACTTGTAGATCCCCAAGAACCACCTCCTCTAAAAAATGTTTCAGCATAATTGTTAAGCATTTTTACTTCTGTTATCCCATCGATCTCATTTTCAGTTTTTAATTCTTTATTAAGTAATTCATCATATATTTTTTCCCACATATTTGCAATTATTTTAGGTGAGTGAATCCTATTAGACCAATCTTTACATTTTTTTGCAGATAATTGCAATTCGTTCTCATTTTCTAAGACCGGTCTTAGAGTTTCAATAACTGCTTCTATAGTTAATTTCTTGACTCTCAGGACCGGTATGTCAAGCCAAGGGCCTTTTGCTAAATTTATTGTTTTATCATTGATATAAACTAATACTGGAATTCCCATGGTCATCGCTTCTAGGCCCGCATTGCCATAATAACCTGCAACCATTTGATCTATGAATATATCAGATTTACTAATCTCTGTTAAACATTCTTCATGAGTTAAATTTTGTATTAAATTGAATTTTATATTGTATTCTTTAGATAGTATTTCTATTGCAGGAATTATGAATTCTGCCGTCCCTTTTTTCCCTGTATTAGATGGGGCATGAGATATAATTACATTATCTCCCTTATTCTTTTTTTTTCTAATATTTATCTGAGGTCGCACGTGAGGAGTTATTCTTCTTTTATTATCTCTAGCTAATAAATCTGGCGTTAATACTGTCTTTATCGATGCTAAGGAATATGCTTCCAAATCCCAAGTACCATTCGCAACATTAAATTGCGAAGATAATGAAATTAGTTTTGAATTAGATAATTTATAAAATTCTATCTCGCAATTTTTTAGCAAATAATTTATTCGATATATCTTGTGAGTGAAAAAAGAATATCTCAGTGTTTTAGATCCTTCCGGTATTGGGAAAATTGAACTAAAATCTGTCTCCTTCTCCAATAGAGATCCTGTATTATTCTTCTTAGTTTCAATTATCTTCCCTTCGGAATTAAAAAATCTAATAATAATAGATCTTATGTCATATCTTTTATTCTCTGAAGTATTAATGAGTTTAGCCTTCCCTTTTATTATTATACTATTAGCATCAGATGGTACTATCATCTTGTTACTCCAGATATTATTATGAATATTAGATTTAAATAAACTACCATTAACTTGCATACTATCTCCAAGAACATGAATATACCTGCCATTTAATCTCTTTTGAGTCTTCCAATTAGGTCCAAAATTAACTTTCTTAGTTCTAATTAATTCTTTCTTCTCTACCTCAAAATCATGGCCCCTGAATGATGAACCTCCTGCAGTATGTACAATCGGAGTAGTCAGGGGTATTTTTATCCCGTTCCAGTCGCGAGATAGTGGCTCATCATCTTTGAAGTGAATAATATCTGCTTTATCTATTATTTCTTGAATTTTTATTAAATCAGTTTTACTATGCCTAATAACATGATCTGGATTAAAGTATCCAATTTTCCTTTTAGATCTATTTACTATACAAATCGAATTTGTTTGTTTACAATATTTATTGATTGCATTACTTATTCTACTGCCTGATCCAGCGGAGTCTCCTTCACTTAGAATTACTACCTTTTTCACGACATCACTCTCCTATCAATATCACTTCATGCCATTTCTCAGTATCTTTATATAAATTGAGGACTGACTTACTCTGATATCTTTCAATTTCAATTTTATTCTTCTTGTATTTTGTCAATGCTTGATCACAAGTTTCGATACATTCTCCCCAGTTTTGGGACATGTATTCGGCCCTTATTTTTATAAATATAATTTCAAAAGATTCTCTTCCTCCTTCCAATATTTTACATAATGAAATGGCCTTTAAGTAATTTTTTGAATTATAATTTGATCTTGTAGAATTTAATAAATCCATTTTATTTAAATATTTTAAATCTATTTTATTCCATAACTTAGCCGAATTAAAATGTCTCCCTAAATTCCCGTAAGCTTTGGCCATTTCTTTTAGAATACTATGATCAATTTTATTGTAAGGCCCTAAATTAGAAGTAAATTCTAATATGCCCTCTGTCCTTTTCAACTTCTTAAATGCAGTAATAATTTTTTTTGAAATACTAATTGTTATTATTGATTTTTCTGTTACTCTTCCTGCAAGATCAATAATTTCTTCCCATTCTTTTTTTTGAAAATAATATTCTACTAACATTGTCGTTACTTTATCAGATTCTATGTTTAAAAGATTTATCTTCTTACAATAATTTATTATTCTTCCAGTCGAAATAAATGAATTATTGTAATTTATTATGTCTAACAGAGCTCCTTTGTCATTAGGGTACTTTTTTAATATCTCTATGGCCCTTGACAGAATAATATCCGAATAGTCCAATTTAAGTAATATTTCACGTCTACTATCTATGATAAATTCAACTTCAATATTAGATTTTTTATCATTTTTAATCCTTTCAATTGACAAATTAGATGGTAAGGATTTTTGGACATTAATTGACTTTCCCCCATACATCTTGATTCTCCGAAATGACTAGACTAGAAAAACATATTTTATCGTAATGCGATAAGAATATCATAACGATTAAATTTTATACTGTTCTACTGTGGTAGGGGTATGGTTCATGCTGCTGTAGTTGGTATGGGGTATGTTGGAATACCTGTAGCCCTCACTCTTGCTAATTCCGGCATAAATGTTATTGGGATAGATATTGATGAAAAAAAAATAAATGATTTAAATAATTCACAATATCCTCTCGAAGGATATGAACCCGGAATTAAAAATTTGTTAGAGTCCGTCGTTAAGAAAAATTTGTTTTCTGCCTCTTTAGATTATTCAGATGCCAAGGACGCAGATGTCTGGATTGTTTGCGTTCAGACACCTTTCTTAGTAAGTGAATTCAAGCCAAATTTCAATGCATTGAACGGTGCAATCTCAAGTATATCTAAAAACTTGAAGACTAATGCAACAGTTATAGTGGAATCAACAATACCTCCAGGCACAATGGAAGAAGTAGTAATTCCCCTATTGGAAAAATATAGCAATTTATCTTCCGGTCAGGATTTTGGAGTAGGGCATTGCCCAGAACGTGTAATGCCGGGGAAACTTTTGCATAATTTGACTAATTATAACAGAGTATTAGGGGCATCTGATCCTCAAACACATTCAGTAATGCTGGATATCTATAGTAGGATAACTAGTGGAGAGTTATATCGTACCAATTTAAAAACCGCAGAAGTAATAAAAACTTTTGAGAATACATATCGTGATGTGGAGATTGCTATGGCAAATGACTTCGCTAAGTACTGTGATGCTATCGGAGTAGATTTTTATGAAGTCAGAGATCAAGTAAATACTGTAGAATCTAGAAATCTACATCTTCCTGGAGGTGGAGTTGGAGGGCATTGTATCCCTAAAGATACATGGTTGCTAGCATATGGTTCTAGGGGCAAATATAGTCCAAATTTTCTAACAATGGCGAGGGAAATTAATGATTCCATGCCTCAACATATTTGTGATTTAAGTATTGATAAATTAAAACATTTTGGTTTAAATCCCAAAACATCATCAATTACAATATTGGGTCTCAGTTACCTAGAAGAAAGTGACGATGTTAGAAATTCTCCCTCTGCACAGCTTTATTCTTTACTTAAAAATAATGTTAATGATGTTAGGATTCACGATCATTATGCTCACTCATATCCAGGAATATCTCATACTGATGATATTGATGCAGCTTTAAAGGATTCAAATTTAATTATCGTAATGGTTGCACATAATTTTTATAGAGGTTTGGATTTAATTAAGACTTCAAAAATGATGAAAACTAATTTATTAATTGATACAAGAAATATATTCTCAAAAAGTACCCTTAAAGAATCAAATTTTAATTTTACTATTCTCGGAAGAGGCAAATCATGGTAATTTATTTATTCCCCATTCATGTACTGCTTCTCCAACTTCTCCAACTTCTTGGATGCTCAATCCGGGATGAATGGGTAGAGATATAACTTCTTCAACGATTGATTTTGCAATAGGGCTATTTTTTGAAAACTTTTCCAAGTGAGGGTAGTCACTAATCAAACGAGGATAGTATTTACCTGTACCAATTCCTTTATTTCTCAAATAATTGCTTAAATCTTCTCTCTCTGGGGTTCTTATTGTATATTGATGCCAAGCATGCGTCATTTCTTTGGGAATTGTAGGCGTAATTATTCCGGGTAAGTCATTAATTTTATTTGTAAGTATTTCTGCATTTCTGGCCCTTAAACTATTAAATTTATCTAACTTCCTTAACTGAACTCTTCCAATTGCAGATCCAATGTCTGTTAATCGTAAATTTAGTCCAAATCTTTCATGTTCATATACACCTAAGCTACTATCAGGCCTTCCATGATTTCTAATACTATTCAATTTATTATAAATCTCAGAATTGTTAGTTGTTACCATTCCTCCTTCACCAGTAGTCATATTTTTAGTTGGATAGAATGAAAAACATTCGACATCTCCAAAATTACCAACCTTTTTTTGATTTATTGAAGCACCATGTGCTTGAGCTGCATCACAGATTATCTTCAAGTCATGCTTTTCCGCAATCTCTTCAATTTCATCCATTTTTGCAGGTAATCCATATAAGTGAACTGGCATTATAGCCTTTGTTTTTTCACTAATTAAATCAACTATCGAATCTGGAGATAAATTAAATGTTTGCTCATCAACATCTCCGAAAACTGGTTTGGCTCCACAACTAATTATGCTATTAGCTGTAGCCACAAATGTCAAAGGAGTCGTAATTACTTCATCTCCTGATTTAATCCCGACTGAAGCTAATGCTAGGCTAAGGGCTGCGGTTCCATTATTCACTGCACATGCATATTCACAACCAATGAATTCCGCAAACTCCTCTTCGAATTTTACAGTCTCAGGGCCACTAGCAATCATTCCACTTTTTATTACTCTGTTCACTTCAGATATTTCTTGTTCTCCAAGTTGTGGTTTCGCTATACCAATTCTCATATTTATACACCATTGACAATATTATTTAATCTGACTTCTTCATTGGTCTCTTCACACATAAACACTCCTCCTGCGAGTCCTCTTTCAAATCCAATATTCAATCTTTCACCAGATTCAGTAACCCAATCAATTATTCTTCCGGGAACTCCAACTATCAGTGCATGAGGCGGAACATCTTTTGTAACTACTGCACCAGCTGCAATCATGCTCCATTTCCCAATTGTTATTCCGCATCTAATAGTTGCATTAGCACCTATTGATGCACCACTTTTTACAAATGTTTTAGATAATCTTTGATCATTCCAAATATTTGCACGGGGCTTCAAATCATTTGTAAATACTGCATGCGGCCCTACGAATACGGTGTCACCTATTTCTACTCCATTGTATATACTTACTCCATTTTGAATTTTACATCCATTACCTATTGAAACTCCTGAGTCCACATACACATCTTTTCCAATTATGCAATTACTACCTATCTTAGATCCACTTCTTATATGCGAGAAGTGCCATATGGACGACCCTTTTCCTATTATTGCACCATTTTCTACTACTGCCCTTGAATCAATTATAACATCTTCTTCAATCAAGGATTATCACCTTTCCCGTTTTCAGTGACTCTATGGCCGCTTCAGCAACTTTTAAGGCAAGTAAACCTTCATTTCCAGGAACTTTAGGTAGTTTTTTATCATTAATTACGGATATAAAATCTTCTATTTCTAGTCTCAATGGCTCTTTATTTTCAATATGGATATCTTTTGTATCAAATTCTATTTTAGCGGGAAACTGTTTTCTATCTTCAATGTCGACAAACTTACTTGCAGATATGGATATACTTTGTTTAATGTAATCTAATACTACAAACCCATTTTCACAAGTTAATGATAAAGTTCGAACTTTCATTGGAGTTATCCAATTTACTTCCAATACTGCAGATTTTCCATTTTCAAATTTTATCACTATTGACACATGATCTTCATATCCTATGTCATTATGGGAGCCTCCAGATGAATAAACTGAAATTGGCTTACTCCCCATTATCGAAATAGAATTGTCAATATCATGGATTCCGAGATCTAAAATTACTCCAACATCCCTTATTCTTCCGGGGAAATTCGATACTCTTCTTGATGAAATAGTAATTATCTCTCCAAGTTGACCTGATTCTAATAATTCTTTAGCTTTTCCAACTACTGGATTAAATCTTTCAATGTGTCCTACAGACAAACTAACATTCGAAGAGTTTGCCATTTCAATCATTTGCTTACCATTATTATAATTATCTGCTATTGGCTTTTCTACGAGAATATGGAGATTATTTTCAATTCCTATTTTGACAACATCAACATGTGTGAATGTAGGTGTAGCAACAATTAGTCCTTGTAAATCTAAAGAATTTATGGCTTCATTGACGTCTGTGAATGAGGGGGTGTTAAATTTAATCCCGACTTCTTTAACAGCGTGTTCATCTTTATCGCAAACTCCTGCTAGTACCCCTAATTCTGAACAGACTCTAGCATGGTTCCAACCCATGGACCCTACTCCTACTACTAATATGCTAACCATATTGAAACTGTCAGAGTATTTTCTATTAGAACTTAATTGAAGATATCTGCGATAATATTAGGCTTCGTTAATAAATAGGCCACACCCGCCCAAAAATAATATGAGTTGTGATGATAACTTTGTAAAAAGAGTTAAAGAAAAATCTTTGGTAATTGGAGTAGTTGGCCTTGGTTATGTTGGATTGCCAACTGCAATATCATTTTTTGAATCAGGATTTAAAATATGGGGAATTGACAACTCTCTTTCTGTAGTTTCAAAAATACATAAAGGCCAAAATCCAACAGGAGATCCGTCACTAGATAATCGAATACCCGATATTCAAAATGAAAGTTGGAATGTCACTAACTCATTTTCAGATAGTATTCCTAATTGTGATATAATTCTTGTTACGGTCCCTACTCCTGTAAATGAAAATAAAAGTATGGATTCCTCACATGTATCTCAATCAGGTGAATCTATATTCAGTAACTTAACTACAAATTCTAAAACCATAGTAGTTTTAGAAAGTACAGTATATCCAGGCTCTACAAATGAACTTTGGACACCATTAATTAAAAAATATGGATTGAAAATAGGTAAAGATATTACTTTAGCGTATTGCCCTGAAAGACACAATCCCGGAGATTTGAAAAATAATATCTCAACTGTAGCTAGAGTGATAGGTTGCGATGATCAATACATAGGTAAAGAACTAATATATTTATATTCTGAATTGACTAGTGGAGAAGTCAAATACGTGGGTAAAATAGAAGTTGCTGAATCTGCAAAATTAGTCGAAAATATTCAAAGAGATATAAATATAGCATTAGTTAATGAACTTGCAATTATTCTTCCTCATTTAGGAGTAGATGTGGAGGATGTTTTGGATGCTGCTTCGACAAAATGGAATTTTCATAGATATAAGCCAGGCTTAGGAGTAGGTGGGCATTGTATACCAATAGATCCATATTTTATAATTGATAAAGCAAAGTTTCAAGGATTGAGTGCTAACTTGGTATCATCAGCAAGAAAAATTAACGAATTGATGCCTTCTGTAACATCTAAACAGATTCAAAAAATACTACTAAGCCGTTATGGAGATAATAAGTCTAGTTTTAATGCATTAATAATGGGGTGGTCTTACAAAGCAGATATTGGTGATGCCAGAGAATCTCCTTCATTACATCTATTTGGGGAATTGACAAATTTGGGAATCAATGTAAAATGTTATGACCCCTATTTTGATAAAAATGAAATGAATGAGAATTTTAATTTTATTGATAATTTGAAGGATATTTCGGGAATAGATATCATAATTATAGCGACTGCACACTCTGAATTTATAAATATGAATTGGAAAAATTATACTCATATTATGAATAAACCATTAATTTTCGATGGACGAAGATGTTTAAATTTAAAAAATATGGAAGCAGGGGGGTGGTCCACATATGCTATCGGTAAACCAATCAACTAGTCATAGAAGAATACTTATCTATTACATCATTTATATCCCCATCTATCACTAATTTACCTTTATCTAATAATATTCCTCTGCTACAAAGTTCTTTTGCAAGACCAAGTGAATGCGTGGATATAATTACTGTACCTGAATTTTTGATAAATTTCTTTAATCTTATTTGCGCCTTCTTTCTAAATTCTACGTCTCCAACTCCTAATGTCTCATCGATTAATAATATCGAAGGCTCTAAGGCAGTAATAAATCCAAATCCTAACTTACCTCTCATGCCGGTTGAATATCCTCCAAAACGCCTATCATACGCTTCTCCTAAATTAGCAAATTCCTCTATCGTATTTGAAAACTCAATTAATAACTTAGGCTTAATCCCATATGCCATACCTAGTTCCAAGATATTTTGCCGGCCTGTTAAATTGGGCAGAAATCCAGGATCAACTCCAGCGAGAAGGATAACTCTGCCATTAGTTATTATTTTTCCTTTAGCAGGCCTTATTAGTCCGCCAATGCATTTCAGTAATGTGGATTTACCCGCTCCGTTTCTACCTAGAAGCGCAACCGTTTCTCCCTCATTTATTATTAAAGATAATGAATTTAATGATTTAAATGGTGTAATGACGCCCCAAGGTGTATTTTTCGTTCTAATAAAATCATGATATTCGAGACTCAAGTCTTGTATCGAAACAGATGCTCCATCTATGCCCATGTAGTCATCCTCCATCGAAATCTATCCACTCTATAATATCCAAAAATTGATGTGATGGCACATATAATTACAATTAACGATGCCATTTCTATGTCTATGGCAGTTATTATTGAATCTAATTCTGCCATATATCTAGCAAATTCTACAAAATATGTAAAAGGATTATATAAATTTATTTGATAATGTAATCCCTCGGTTGCCACCATGGGATACATCACAGGTCCAGCAAAAAACATCAATCTTAAAAATAGATTTAATATGTTGAATAAATCTGGGAATCTTCTCATTGTCAATGAAAAACTTAGGCCTATTCCTTCGAAAATAAAACCTATTATTTGTGAGATTATTATTAAGAATATTATTCCCAATAATGGTATATTATAAACTAAAAATAAAACTCCTAGTACTCCACATGTTGTTGCTAGCGTATCTACAAAACGATATCTTAAAGATGCCAACAATATTGTCTTTGTTCTAATTCTTTCTGCCTTAAATCCTCCAGTTAAATCTGTAATGGACATGCATCCAGATTTTAATGAATTTTGTAATACCTGATATGTAGAAATTCCAATAAATAATGATTCTGGATCGGTTCTTCCTTTTAGTATTGTAAGGACGAACAAATATATCATCGATGTTACTACGGGGTCCATTATCATCCATAAAATTCCAAGTCTCTTTTTCCCAGAGATATTTCTCAGTCTCTTTTTAAGTATGAATTTTACTCGTTCCCTATCGATACTTATCTCATCTAAGGATAGTTTACCTTCTTCATAAAGTGAGCTATTATCGATTATTCTCTTCATATTTCTATTCCTTTAATTTATTTATTATTGCATCAGATAATGTTTCCCATGGAAATTCTCCTTTCTCATAATTCATTCTTCCAAAATGGCCACCTGAAGATGTTACTGAGTAAATTGGTTTTCGTAAATTTAGTTTTTTTATTATTGAAGCAGGTCTGAAATCAAAATTCTTAATTATTAAGTTTTTAATGGATTCATTATTGTGATTCCCATTTTCGAATTTTCCTAATTCCACATTGATACTAACAGGTTCGGGACTTCCAATTGAATAGGCTAGTTGTATTTCACATGACTTAGCTAACTTACTTGCTACAATGTGTTTTGCAGCCCACCTTGCAGCATATGCAGCGGATCGATCTACTTTGCTAGGGTCCTTCCCACTAAATGCGCCCCCGCCGTGCCTACCTACTCCTCCATATGTATCGACAATTATTTTTCTACCTGTCAATCCAGCGTCAGCATGCGGTCCACCTTTACAAAATCTTCCGGTACCATTGATTATTATTTTCATATCTTCAGTTATTAGTTCCCTAGGAATGACCTGATTAATTATTTTATCTTTAATTTCCCTAGCGATATATTCTTGTTCTTCTTTTTCATTTTTAAAAATCTTTCCAATTAAGTCATCATGTTGAATTGCGATTACTATGGTATCAATATACTTAGGATTACCTGCCTCATCGTATTGAATTGTTACTTGACTCTTACCATCTGGTCTTGCCCATTTTATATCTCCCGATATCCTTTTTTTAGTAATCTCTAAAGTTAATTTGTGAGCTAATAATATCGGCAATGGCATGTATGATCCCTTTGTCACTTCGTATCTCTCAGAATCATTACTAGCATATCCAAAAATTATTCCCTGATCTCCAGCACCTTGCTCGTTTTCATCCGTTTGAAAATTTAAAACTCCTTTACTTATTTCTTCGGACTGTTGACTAATTAGAACTTGAACTTGACATAGATTTTTATCAGTTGCATCCATCCCAACATCCATGTCCGAGTATCCTATCTGTTCAGCACATTTTCTTGCAATTTCTTCAAAATCAATTGAAAATTTTTCATTCATTGAAATTTCTCCACCAATTATGATGAAGCATTGCGGTTTTTCATTATCGTAATGGTCTAATCCTTTGACAAAAACTTCTATTGCGACTCTAGCATTAGGATCTAGGGATAAGCATTTATCTAGTATTGAATCTGAAATATAATCACATAACTTATCAGGGTGGCCAGATGTTACGGACTCTGATGTTAGGAGGTGTCCCATATTAGTTCGAATGCCCAGTTGTACTTCAATCATACTATTTATATCAATTATGATTTTAATGATTACATAGTTGAACTAATACATAATATAAAATATAAACTAACATTTCATTAGTTATGGCGGAAACATACGTAGAACCCAAAATTAAAAATGATTTTAATATTTTAGATATCTCACTCGCTAAATTCGGTAGAAAAGAGATTGAAATGGCCGAGCATGAAATGCCGGGTTTGATATCAATTCGTAACAAATTTTCTCCTATAAAACCCCTGGAAGGGGTGAGGATAACAGGTTCTTTACACATGACAATTCAGACTGCTGTTTTAATTGAAACACTAGTAGAATTGGGCGCTTCTGTAAGGTGGGCCAGTTGTAATATATTTTCAACTCAAGACCATGCAGCAGCGGCAATAGCAGAATCTGGAGTTTCTGTTTTTGCATGGAAGGGAGAAACTCTCGAAGAATATTGGGAGTGTACTTTGAAA
>Ga0114997_10001439_pt1 | contig 19831 bp, 19 predicted proteins | sample ArcticOcean_MG_C_2_FD_87045 | JGI IMG/M metagenome (GOLD analysis project Ga0114997, IMG submission 87045) | Marine microbial communities from western Arctic Ocean - ArcticOcean_MG_CB4_136 | ecosystem: Environmental > Aquatic > Marine > Oceanic | place: Arctic Ocean: Canada Basin | collected...
ATAATTGATAGTGTTTGTTCTATATTACTCATAATCATCCTCTATTAGTTTGTTTAATAATCTTACTCCATAACCAGTTGCTCCACCTGAGTTTAAAGCTCCACCATATTTTGAAAAGGCCATGCCAGCTATATCTAAATGCGCCCAAGATGTCTTGTTTAGAATAAATCTTTGTAAAAATTGTGCAGCAGTTGTTGATCCTGCTCCACCAACATAATTTATATTTTGCATATCAGCATTTTTTGAATCTATAAGTTTGTCAAAGTTTTTATGCAGAGGCATTCTCCAAAGTTTTTCATCTACTTTTTCACCAGCAGTCAATAATTGTTTTGATAGTTTGTCGTCATTTGAAAACAGCCCTGCATATTCAGAGCCTAATGAAACTATTATAGCCCCTGTTAAGGTTGCTAAATCAACCATAAATTTAGGTTTAAATTTTTTCTCAGTAAAAGATAAAGCATCAGCTAAAACTAATCTACCTTCTGCGTCAGTATTTAATATTTCAATTGTTTTACCACTGTAAGATTTAACAATATCACCAGGTCTTTGTGCATTACCTCCTGGCATATTCTCTACAAGTCCTACAACACCAACAGCATTTATTTTTGCTTTTCTTATTGCTAAATTTTTCATTAAACCAACTACTGAAGCAGAACCAGCCATATCATAAGTCATGTCTTCCATAAATTTTGCTGGTTTTAGTGAAATGCCACCAGTATCAAAACAAACCCCTTTACCAACAAATGCCAAAGGCTTAGAATTATTCTTTAATCCATTCCACTCCATTGTTACCAAGTAAGTGCCCCTGATACTTCCCTGTCCAACACCTAGCAATGCATTCATGCCTAATTTTTTTAACTTTTTTTCATCATAGATATTTATTTTCAAACCATGCTTTTTTAGAGAATTTATTCTTTTTGCATACTCATCTGGATGTAAAATGTTTCCTGGTTCTGATACTAGGTCTCTTGCAAAAAAAGTTCCTTCTTCCAAAGCCTTAAATCTTAATTGTTCTTGTGCAGATATTTTATTATTTTTTCCAATAACATTAATAGAAATAAGTCTTTTATCTTTTTTTGATTTATAAATGTTAAATTCATAAGATTTTAGTTTTAATCCATGTAGGAAATACCCTACAAAATTTTCTATTTTACTATTTATGGTGTCTGTGTTTACAGAATAATCATTGCTCTTATCATAGTTTATATAACCATGAAATTTAGCTCCTAAATTTTCTATATCAGAAGTTTTTAAACCTTTTTTAATGGACACTAAAAATATTGTTTTTTTAGAATTTACTTCAAAAAAAAGTAAGTTCTTTTTTAAATCACTATTTTTTAACAGATCACTTACGTAAGAAAACTCTGTGTTGGTTGTATGTTTTTTTAACCCATTGATCTTGAAATTTTCATCAACAAATAAGACAAGATTGGTTGAAGGTTTTTTTAAGCCGATATTTTTATAATTAATTTGAATAGACATAAATTTTAAATACACTCCCTACGTGTTCGATGCTATATATGGAGAAAATTAATATATTTCAATGAAAAAATTAATATTCATAAATTTTCTTAAAGATGTTACTAAAACTTTTATTATTATAGGTTTCTCGATTAGTTTGATTGTTTGGGTGATACAGGCGGTTAAATTTTTAGATCTAGTTACTGGAGATGGTCACAGTTTTAATGTTTACTTCTTATATACACTTCTAAATCTTCCTAAAATTATTCATAGGATTTTACCTTTTATATTTTTTATCTCTCTATTCTATCAAATATCCCAATATGAGCTTAAAAATGAATTATTAGTATTTTGGACTAATGGAGTAAATAAAATAAAATTTATAAATGTTATTTTTTTTTATTCACTTATAATTACTTTAATCCAAATAATTCTAGGTGGATACATTTCACCTCTAAGCCAAGATCAGGCAAGAAATTTTATTCGAAATTCAAATGTAGATTTTTTTCCTTCGCTGATTAGGGAAGGTAAGTTTATAGATACAGTGTCGAACTTAACAATATTTATAGAATCCCAAGATGAATTTGGTAATTTTAAAAATATTTTTTTAAAGGATTATATCGAAATGGCTGGGTATAAGAAAAACGAAAATTATCAATTAATTTATGCAAAGAGTGGACAATTATCTAAGGAAAGTGGCAAAAGGTATTTTGAATTATTTGACGGAAGAGTTGTTAATAATAAAGAAGGGGAAATAACAAATTTTAAATTTGAAAGAATAGATTTTAATCTTGAAAATTATGCATCTAAGACCACTCAATTTCCAAAAATTCAAGAAGTTAAAAGTAGTGTCATATTTGATTGTCTTTACTATAGCAAAAAAGATCAGCAAGAAAAATTCAAATATAAAACTATGCACTGTACCGATCGTATTTTAAAAGATATTACACAAGAGTTTTTAAAAAGATTTTACAAACCTTTCTATCTTCCTGTTTTAGCCTTAATTACATCGTTGCTAATCTTACACTCGAAAGAAAATACAAACTATAATAAATTTAAATTATATATATTTTTTATATCATTTTTTGTTATTATTATTTCTGAATTTTCCCTAAGATACTCTGCGAGTCACATAAAGGGCTTTTTATTCTTTATTTTATTTCCAGTTTTATCTTACTTGATAACTTATATTTTTTTATTAATAAGATATAAAAATAAGATTTAACGATAAAATGAAAACTTTTGAAATATATCTAATTAAATTATTTTTAAAAAAAATAATAAACATTACTTTAGTTTTTTTCTGTTTAGTTTTTGTGTTAGGTGTTTTTGAGGAAATTTCTTTTTTTAAAAATTGGAATCTTCAAGTCGCTTTCCCATTCCTCATGACATTGCTAAGTGCACCAACAACAGTTTTTGAAATCTTTCCATTTATTTTTTTAATCTCTGTACAATTTTTTTTTCTAGAATTAATTAGTAAAAATGAGTTAGAAGTATTTAAATACAATGGCTTAGATAATGTAAAAATAATAAAACTATTATCTATTACGTCCTTTTTGACTGGATTGTTATTAATCATTTTTTATTACAATATTTCTTCTAAAATGCAGTTTGTATATTTAGATTTAAAAAATAAATATTCTAATGATAATAAATATTTAGCAGTGGTAACAGAAAATGGTTTATGGATTAAGGATGAAGTAGATAAAAATTTATACATAATTAATGCCGATCAAATAAAAGATAACTATTTAGAGGGTGTTTCTATTGCAGAATTTGATTCCAATTTTAACTTGGTCCAACTTATAGAATCATCAAAAATAGACATATCAAAAAAAAGATGGGTAATTTTTAATCCGCGAATATCCATAGGTAATAAAGTTTTACAAGATTTAGAGGTGTATGAGTTAACAACTCACTTTGATAAAAAAAAAATTAAAGGTTTATTTAGAAATTTATCCTCCTTAAATATTGTTCAATTATATAAACTTAAAAAAGACTACAAATCACTTGGATACTCAACTAAAAGTGTTAATTCTCATTTAAATAAATTAATTTCTTTTCCTTTTTATATCACTATTATGTCGGTGCTCTCTTCGATAATCATGCTTAACATAAAAAGAAATAAACCTATTATTTTTCATATCATTGTGGGGATATCTTTATCTGTTGTTATATATTATTTTAATTTTTTATTTAATTTATTGGGTGAGAATGGCAATATTCCAATTTTACTATCTACATGGTTGCCACTTATAATATTAACATTTTTCATTATTATCGGATTGGTTAGGGTTAATGAAAAATAGATTAATATTAATAGCATCATTAATATTTATATTTTTTTCTTTTTTTAAAATTACCCATTCCAGTGAATTTATATTTGAAACAAAAGAAATTAATATTTTGGATGATGGAAATATTACAGAAACATCCGAGGGAACGGCAAAATCTATTAAACAAAATTTTTTAATAAGGGCAAAAAAATTTAGATATGATAATAAACTTTCTATATTAAATGCCTTTAATGGGATCGCTATTTCTCCTAACGATAGTCTGGAAATTAATGCAGATAATTTTAAATATAATGAAAAAACATTTTTACTTGAGGCTCAAGGAAAAGTATTAATCAAAGACTTATTGAATGATATTATAATAAAATCTCAAAGTATTTCTTTTGATAATAAAAATAAAATTATTAACTCAAAGGTAGATTCTACAATTGAAGATTCTTTGGGAAATGTAATTTTATCCAAAAGTTTTTCGTACAACATTAATAATAAGATAGTTAAAATAAATAATATTAAATTAATCGACACTCAAAAAAACCAATATGAGATTTCTAAAGCTTTTTTAAATTTAAATTCAAACAAATTGATTGGTAAAGATATTTCAATTAATTTTAATGATAAATCTTTTGGTGCTGGAAATAACCCTCGTCTTAAAGGAAAATCAATATCTGCCAATCCAGAAAACACAACAATTACCAAGGGAATTTTTACCACATGTAAAAAAAATGATGACTGTCCCCCTTGGCAACTTTCTGCTGAAGAAATTAGGCACGACAAAAAAAAGAGGACGATTAATTATAAAAATGCTTGGTTAAAAATTTATGATAAGCCAGTGTTTTACTTTCCTAAATTTTTTCATCCAGATCCTTCTGTAGAAAGACAATCTGGTTTTTTGATGCCTGCTTTTAATGATTCTTCTAATGTAGGTACCTCACTTCAAGTTCCGTATTATTTAGTTACTGGACCCAATGCAGACTTTACCTTTACACCACGTTTTTTTAATAATGATAAGTTATTATTACAGACTGAATATAGAGAGATTAATGAAAAATCAAAAAATTTTGCTGATGTAAGTTTTTTTCATGAAAAAAATAAAACGATTAAAGGTCATTTATTTTCAACAAGTAAAAAAGATATTAACTTAGCTAAATTTGATGAAAGTGAAGTATTTATTAATTTACAGCATTCATCTAATGATACTTATTTGAAAACTTACAATATTGAATCACCTTTAATAACCAGCCCTAGTCTACTGACTTCTACATTTGGTATAACGGGTTATAGAGATGATTTATCATTTGAAACAGATTTTATTGTGTATGAAGATTTAAGCAAAACTAATACCGACAAATATGAATTTGTTTATCCATCCTATAATATAAATAAGCAGTTTAACAATATAACAAATCTTGATGGAAATTTTTCTTTTAATTCTAATGGTTATTTAAAGAACTATGATACAAATATTTTTGAAACTGTTGCAGTTAATGATTTAATTTTCAACTCATCTTCAAAATATACAAATCGAGGTTTTGTAAATAATTATAATTTCTTATTAAGAAATATTAATACTGATTCAAAAAAATCAACTAAATACAAAGAAGGTATAGATAATAAACTTGCTTCTATAATCGAGTATAACGTAGCCTATCCTTTAAATAAAATATCAAATAACAACACCGATATCCTAAAACCAAAAATTTCTTTGAAATATAGTCCCAATAAAACGAAAAATATGAGGTTAACCGATCGAAGAATTGATATAAATAATATTTTTAGCTTTGAAAGATTGAGTGTAAAAGATACTGTCGAAGGTGGCGCATCCTTCACATATGGTTTGGATTACCTAAAAATAAATAATGACGAAAAAGAAATTTTGGGAGCTAGAATTGCCAACATACTAAGAGTTGAAGAAGATAAAAACTTACCAAAAAATAGTACTTTGGGTCAAAAAACTTCCAATATAGTAGGAGATTTAAACTTGAGTCCTAACAATAACTTAAGTTTTAAATATAATTTTTTATTAGATGAAAATTTAAATGATATAAATTATCAATCCTTAGAAACAGAACTTAAGGTAAATAACTTTATAACAAAGTTTGAGTATTTGAATGAAAATAATACAGATGAAAATGAATCTTTTTTAGCTAATACAACATCATTCAATTTTGACAGTTCAAATAAACTAGAATTCAAAACCAGAGAGAATAAAAAAACGAAAATTACAGAATTTTACAACCTAGCATATCAATACAGAAATGATTGCCTTATAGCTGCAATCGAATATAACAGGGACTATTATACCGATAGAGACTTGAACCCTGAAGAGAATATATTTTTTAAACTAACAATAGTACCTTTTGGTGCAACGAAAAGTCCGAATTTATTAAAATAATAATGAACAAAATTAGATTAATAGCCTTAATTATTATAATTATAAATTTAAATTTTAGTTTAGTGGCTGAAATTTATACTGCATATAAGATTGATGGAGAAATAATAACAAATGTTGATATTGAAAAAGAATCTCAATATTTGATGGCACTAAATAATCAACTAAAAAACTTAAAAAGAGAAAAAATAACTGAAATAGCAAGAGAATCTTTAATAAAGGAAAAAATTAAAAAAATTGAGTTACTTAAATATTTTGTGCTTGATCGAAACAATCCTCTTTTAGATGTTATAATAAGAGAGTTCTATACAAAATTAGATTTAAATAATGTGGAAGAGTTTAAAAATTATCTAAAAGATTATAATTTAACAATTGAGGAAATTAAAGACAAAATTGAAATAGAAACAACGTGGAATAAATTAATATTTGAAAAATACAAATACCAAGTCAATATTGATGAAAAGCTGTTGAAAAAAAAGATTTTTAATAAAGAGCAATCAACAAAAGAAAAAAGTTACTCATTGTCTGAAATTGTTTTTGAAAAAAAAAAGGATAAAACAATTAAACAATTAATAGAGGAAATAAATAAAAGTATAAAAGATATTGGATTTGAAAATACCGCAAATATTTATAGCATAAATGATAGTTCAAAATTTGGAGGAAATATTGGATGGTTAAAGGAAAAAAATTTAATAAAAGTTATATACAAAGAGGTTAATGGTTTAAAAATTGGAGAGCTTACAAAGCCAATTCAAGTTGGGAAAGGCCTTTTGATACTAAAGATTAACAATATTAGAATTGAAACAAGTAAAATTGATAGCACCAAAGAAATGAAAAAAATTATTGAGTTAGAAAAAAATAGACAACTAGAGCAATATTCAATGATTTATTTTAATAAAATAAAAATTAATACAAATGTTGAAAAGTTATAAACCAATAATAATTGTTGCTGGTGAACCTTATAGTGTATTTTTAGAAATTTTATTTAATACTTTAAAAAATAATAGATTTAAGAAACCAATAGTATTAATTGTATCTAAAAACTTACTCCTTAAACAAATGAAAAGCCTTAAGTATAACTTTAAAGTAAATTTGTTGGACGAAAAAAAAATTCGTTTTAAATCTGACGGAAAAATAATTAATATAATAGATGTTAATTTTTCATTTAAAAAGACTTTTGACAAAATTTCAAATAAATCTAACTCATATATAAATAATTCTTTTAAAGTTGCTTTAAGACTCCTTAAGAACAATAAATGCTCTGGATTAATTAATGGACCAATTTCTAAAAAAAATTTTCTAAATACTGATTATTTAGGTATTACTGAATTTTTAGCTGAAAAAAATAAAAAAAAAAACAAAGTTGCAATGCTTATTTATAACAAAAAATTGTCTGTTAGCCCAATAACCACTCACTTACCATTAAAGGACGTTCATAAGAGTATATCTAGGACAAAAATCATTAATCATATTAAATTAATAAAAAATTTTTATAAAAAAATACATAAAAAAAATCCTAAAATTGCTGTAACTGGTCTAAACCCACACTGTGAAAGCAATTATAAATCAAGTGAAGAAGATAGGATAATAAGACCTGCTATTAAGAACCTTCTCCAGAAAAAATATAACATTAAAGGTCCTTTTGCAGCTGATACGATATTTATGAAAGAAAACTTAAAAAAATATGATGTTGTAGTCGGTATGTATCACGATCAAGTTTTAACACCTATAAAGACTTTATTTGAATTTGATGCAATTAATATTACACTGGGTTTACCTTTTATAAGAATTTCACCCGATCATGGACCAAACACATTAATGCTGGGAAAAAATTTATCCAATCCGTTAAGCCTTACTAAGGCTTTAAAATTTTTAGATAAATAAGTGAGTTTTAAAACTAAAAAGAGCCTAGGTCAAAATTTTCTTATAGACCGCAATGTTCTCGATCAAATTGTTGATACTGTAGATATTGCTGATAAAGAAATTTTAGAAATAGGCCCTGGTAGTGGAAATTTAACAACGTATATATTAAAAAAAAACCCAAAAAAAGTTTATGTTATAGAAAAAGATAGTGACTTATCTTTATTGTTAGAAGAAAAATTCAACAACGAAATATCAATCATTAATGAAGATGTTTTAAAAATATCAGAAAATAAAATTTCTAATGATAAATTGACAGTTTTTGGAAACTTGCCCTACAATATCTCTACTGAAATTCTTTCTAAATGGATTGTTAATTTAGATAAAGATTTTTGGTTTGAAAGCTTGGTATTGATGTTTCAAAAAGAAGTTGCAGATAGAATAATTGCACAATCTAACACTTCCAAATATGGCAGATTGTCAATTTTGTCTAATTGGAAATTAAATATAAAAAAAATAATAGATATAAAGCCAGAAAGTTTTTCGCCAAGACCCAAAATTAACAGTTCATTATTATTATTTACCCCTAAAGAAAATTTTTTTGAATTGAAAAATGCAAGTAACCTTGAAATGATTACAAGAGTTTTTTTTGGTCAAAGAAGAAAAATGCTTAAAAAACCTTTTAACCAAATATTTAAAAATGCAAAGAAAGTTTCGGAAAAATTTAATATTAATCTAAATTTAAGACCTCAAAATTTAGAACCTGAAATTTATTATAATCTTGTTAAAGAATACGAAAGCTTAAGAGGTTAATGCGTTAACATGCTTTCTTATATATTCCTTGTCATAATCTCTTGATCCATTATTAATTTCAGCTTCTATTAAATTGTTAATTTTAGAATAACATTCATCTAAATCATCATTTATAATTACATAATCGTAATTAATCCAATGCAATACATCTCTGCTAAATTCTTTCATTCTTTCTTCTACAATTAACTTATCCTTCATATCTCTATTTGATAGTCTTTCAAACAAAACTTCTTTACTGGGTGGGAGTATAAAAAAGGTAATTAGTTTATAGTTCAATTTTTTATTTTTCATTTGATCTGCACCTTGCCAATCGATATCAAAAATCACATTTTCACCTTTTTCTAATTTTTCTATAACAGGAGTTCTTGTTGTTCCGTAAAAGTGATTGAAAACTTTTGCATACTCTAAAAACTCCTCGTTTTTAATCAATCCTTCAAATTTTTCATGATTTACAAAATAATAGTCTTTGTTTGGTATTTCGTTAGACCTCGGTTCTCTTGTCGTGTGAGATACGGATGTATAAAATTTTTTATTTTTGGATAATAGTTTTACTAGAGTTGTTTTACCTGCCCCAGATGGGGATGATAAAATTACCATTATCCCATCTTTTTTTATGGACATTTATATGATCTAATTACTTTTGCCTTCAATAAATTTAATTGCATCACCGACAGTTAGAATTTTTTCAGCTTGGCTATCTGAAATTTCTGACCCAAATTCTTCTTCGAAGGCCATTACTAACTCAACTGTGTCTAAACTGTCAGCACCCAGGTCGTCTATAAAGCTTGAATCATCTTGAACTTTAACCTCATCTATACCTAAGTGATCTGCAACAATTTTTTTAACTTTGCTTGATATATCTTCTGACATATTGTTCCTTTTTGTTATATTTCGTTAATAGATCAAAAAGTAGTTTTGTCAACCCAAATACATGCCTCCATTAACATGTAAGGTTTCACCATTGATATAATCTGATTGATCAGAGCTTAAGAAAATTACTGCATTTGCTATATCTTCAGGCTTACCTAGCCTATTCGAAGGAATTTTAGCAATAATTGCTTCCTTAAATTTTTCATCTATTTGATCTGTCATTGGGGTGCTGATAAAACCTGGGGATATGCAATTAACGTTTATATTTTTTTTAGCATATTCAATTGCAAGACTTTTGGACATTGCCACAATGCCTGCTTTTGATGCAGTATAGTTTGCTTGACCCACATTTCCCGTATGACCAACCACCGATGTTATATTTATAATCTTTCCAGATTTGTTCTTGAGCATTTTTTTGATTGAGTATTTGCTCATCAAAAATGTTGATGTTAAATTTATATCTATAACTTTTGTCCATTCTTCCAGGCTCATTCTAATTGTCAAATTATCCTTTGTAATTCCAGCATTATTTATTATGCAATCAAGCGAACCACCCAATTCATCAGTAGCATTATTAATAAATTCTTCAATTTTCCCATGTTGAGAGATATCAAATTTTAATATTTTAATTTCTTTAAATTTTTTTTTTAACTCCTCTAATTTTTCTATTCTTGTTCCTGTTGCCAAAACATTAGCACCCACATTATGTAATTTTTCAACTATTGAATTCCCAATACCTCCTGAGGCTCCTGTGACTATAATATTTTTATTTTTTAAACTATTCATTAGTATTGATTAACCTTATATCTTCTTCAGTATTTATTGCATTAACTTTAACATTTTTATCAATTCTCTTTATCAAGCCTGATAAAACTTTACCTGGTCCAATTTCTATAAATTGACTTACTCCTTTGTTAATCATTAATAAAACGCTTTCTCTCCAACGAACTCTACTTTCAATTTGTTTAACTAGCAAATCTTTCAACTCTTTTAAGTTTGTTATTTCTTTTCCAGTTACATTGGAAATAAGTTTGTTCTTAGATTCTTTAAAATTTAGTTTAGAAATTTCTTCATTCATAACTACTGTTGCTTTATTCATTAATTTACAATGAAATGGAGCACTTACTGGTAATTTAATATTTTTGATATTATTAGATTTTAAATCAATCATCATTTTTTCTAAATCAATAATATTTCCACTTAAAACTATTTGGCCCTCTGAATTGTCATTTGCAATAAAACACTCATACTTATCTTTATTCTCAGCAATAATATTTTCTATAATTTCAATTTTAGATCCTAAAACTGCAACCATTCCTCCTACTCCTTTTGGAACAGAGCTTTGCATCGCTTTTCCTCTAATCTTCAATATTTTTAAAGTATCTGAGAATGATAAGGAGCCTGCACAAGTTAAGGCTGAATATTCTCCAAGTGAGTGACCTGCAAAAAAGTTTGCTTTGTTTAGATCTATATCAAACTCTTCTTTCACAAGTTTAAATATTGAATAACTTAGTAAAAATATTGCTGGTTGAGTGTTTTCTGTCAGATCTAGATCTTCTTTGGATCCATTCAAGATTAAATTGGACAATGAAAATCCAAGAGTTTGGTCTGCTTCTTTGAATAAATTTTGGACTAAGCTATATTTATTGTGTAAGTCTGTGCCCATACCTACTAATTGTGAGCCCTGACCTGGAAAAATAACAGAAAACATTTAAATATCTAAATTTTATTATGGTTTTAAGTGTTGTAATTAAAGAATTATAATAGTATATCCTCACTTTTTATTAAAGAGAATTATGAATTTATACGAACACACTATTGTAGCAAGACAAGATACTAGCCCTGCTCAAATTAAACAATTAACTGAGAAATATTCAAAACTTGTTGAAAAGCATGAAGGGGAAATAGTTCAAACTGAAGAATGGGGATTATTAAACTTGGCCTATGTTATAAAAAAAAATAGAAAGGGCAGCTATATACATTTCAAAATTAAAGGCTCTGGAAAAATTATTGAAGAATTAGAAAAAAATGAGGCTATTGATAAAAACCTTCTAAGATACATGACAGTAAGGGTTAAAAAATTTGATTTAGAAGCAAAATACTTTTCAAAAAAAGACGAGTATGAAAAAAAAGAATATAAAAAAGAATATAATAGAGACTAATTATGCCATCAAAAAAAAGAGCAGGAAATAAAAAAAGTAAACAAAGCAATTTTGCTAAACTAAGTATTTTTCAACCAAATAAATATAAATTTAAAAAATCTTGTCCTTTGTCAGTCAAGGGTGCTCCTGAAGTAGATTATAAAAACATCAGATTACTAAAAAAATATATGTCTGAAAATGGAAAAATATTACCTTCAAGAATTACAAATGTTTCACAAAAAAAACAGAGAGAGCTTTCACTGTCAATCAAGAGAGCTAGAAACTTGGCACTTATTTAAATGAAAGTTATACTATTAGAAAATTTAAGAAGAATTGGCTCAATAGGTGAGGTTATAGAAGTAAAGAGAGGTTTTGCCAGAAATTTTTTAATTTCAACAAAAAAGGCTCTTTATGCATCAAAAGAAAATATTGCTGAAGTTGAAAAAATTAAAACAGAATTAGGCAGAAAAGATTCTGAGAAAAAAAAAGAAGCTCAAAAAATTTCAGAACAAATTAATAGTAAAGAGTACGAGATTAAAAAACTAAGCACAGAAAATAAAGAACTTTATGGCTCTGTTAAGCCTACTGAAATTTCAAAACTGATACAAGAAAGTGACAAGTTAGATATTAAACCATCGATGATACAACCAATAAATGAAATTAAGTCACTTGGTAAATTTAAGGTTAAAATAATTCTACACTCTGAAATAGAATCTGAAATTACGATTAATGTAATTACATCAGAAACTATTCAATAATTATACAATTTTTTCCCCAGCAAATATTTGTTATTCTTTTAAATTTTTTTTGAGATAAGATTTAAAAATGGAAAACAATCTAAGTATAGTTAAAGATGCCTTTAAAGAACTGCCTAATAACATTGAAGCCGAACAGTCAGTCATAGGTTCTATATTAGTTTCAAATGAAATTTTTGATGAAATAAATACAATAATATCAAGTATTAATTTTTACGATCCCATGCATCAAAAAATTTTTTCTGCAATTGAAAGTCTTATTTATAAGGGGATGCTTGCAAACCCAATTACGCTAAAAAACTATTTTGAAAACGAAAAGGATGAATTAAATGTGCCAGAATATTTAGTTAAAATTACAAAATTCTCTACACCACCTAGACAAGCAATAGAATATTCAAGAATTACTTATGACATGTTTGTTAGAAGAGAGTTAATTAAAATATCTGAAAATACTATTGATGCTGCGAAACTAAATGCTCTTGATGTTAATGGTCAAAATATAATTGAAAATTCGGAAAGATTATTATTTGATCTTGCTGAAAAGGGTTCTTTCAATTCTACATTAGTAAAATTTGATGAGGCAATGAGACAGACAATAGAGATGGCAACATCTGCTTACAAAAATGAAGAAGGAATTGTGGGTGTGCCCACAGGTCTTAGAGATCTGGATGATAGATTGGGTGGACTTCATAATTCAGATTTAATTATTATCGCCGGAAGACCTTCCATGGGTAAAACAGCATTAGCTACAAACATTGCTTTTAATGCAGCCCAAAAATTACAAGAAAAAGGAGAAAAATCTTCAGTTGCTTTTTTCTCACTAGAGATGTCATCCGAACAATTGTCAACTAGAATTCTAGCAGAACAATCTAGAATTAAATCAAATGATATTAGAAGAGGAAGAATTTCAGATGAACAGTTTGATAAGTTTATTGAAACATCAAAAAATATTTCTGAGCTTCCTTTGTTTATTGATGAAACTCCTGCAATTAGTATTGCTGCAATGAGCAACAGAGCAAGAAGAATTAAAAGATTGAATGGCTTAGATTTAATTGTAGTAGATTATATTCAGTTAATGAGAGGTTCAGGAAATAATAGAGATGGTAGAGTTCAAGAAATTTCTGAAATTACCCAAGGGCTTAAAGCTATGGCAAAAGAACTTAAACTTCCTGTAATTGCACTCTCACAATTATCGAGAGCTGTTGAACAAAGAGATGATCATAAGCCCCAATTATCAGACTTAAGAGAATCGGGATCTATTGAACAAGATGCTGATGTAGTTATGTTTGTATATCGAGAGGCTTACTATCTTGAGAGAAAAGAACCAAGACCAGCTACAGTCGAACATGCTGAGTGGCAAGCAAAGATGAATGAAGTATCACATTTAGCAGAGCTTATTATTGGTAAACAAAGACACGGTCCAACTGGCAACATTATGGTTGAATTTGAAAAAGAATTTACTAAATTTAAAGATACTCAAATTAACTAAATTCCAATATACATTACTATTAAATGTTATCTCATTTATATCAAAATACAGTACTTAAGAATCCTAAATCAATTTTCGTATTACTAATAATTGCACTATTAAGTTTTGGTTATTTTTCCAAAGATTTTAAATTAGATGCATCTTCTGACACCCTTTTAATTGATGGAGATCCTGACCTTGAATATTTAAAGGAAGTAACAGAAAGATATGGCTCTAAAGACTTCCTAATCCTAACATATACTCCAAAAGAAGAAATGATATCGGATTCTTCAATTAATAATTTATTGAGTCTAAAATATAAAATTCAAAGTTTGGATTGGGTTCATAGCGTTGTCACATTGCTAGATGTTCCTTTGTTAAGTAACTCCGAGGCACCTCTGCAAGAAAGATTGGAAAATTTTAAAACATTAAAAGATGATAGTGTCGATAAAAATAGAGGATTTGAAGAGATATTAAATAGCCCTGTATTTAAAAATTTTGTTATCAGTGAAGATGGCACCACAAGTGGTATTATTGTATACATTAAAAACAGTCCTCTAAATGATTTTGAAAATAAGACCAAAGAAGAAATTGAAACTTATAAAGACACTTTAAAGAAAAAAAATCATGAAAATATTATTCAAATAAGAGAAATTATCAAAAGCTACGACAACGTTGGGAAGATATATTTAGGGGGCATTCCAATGATAGCAGACGATATGATGTCTTTTATTAAAAGTGACATTATAGTTTTTGGCCTAGGGGTGCTTTTATTTATTATCACTACTCTTTGGTTTATTTTTAGAAAATTAATATGGATCATAATTCCAATTAGTAGCTGTTTATTCTCAGTTCTTATTATGATGGGTCTTCTTGGTCTTATCGGATGGAAAGTCACCGTGATATCTTCAAACTTTATAGCTTTAATGTTGATATTAACAATGGCCATGAATATTCATATGAGCACACGTTTTTTACAATTAAAAAATGACTTTCCAGACTCAAGCAACTTTGAAATAATTTCTATAACGACTCGCAAAATGTTTTTGCCAATCATTTATACAGTACTAACAACTATATGTGCTTTTCTTTCATTAATATTTAGTGGTATTAAGCCTATTATTGATTTTGGGTGGATGATGACCTTTGGACTAATTGCATCCTTTCTTATAACTTTTACTTTGCTACCAACTCTTCTATGTTTTATTTCAAATAACAACGTAAGCATTAAAGAAGATAATGAATCTAAAATTACTTCTTTTTTTGGAAGAATTTCTATTAATAATAAAAACACAATATTTGCTACATCGGGCTTAATTATTATTTTGAGCGTTATTGGTATAAGTCGTCTTGAAGTAGAGAATAGTTTTATAAATTATTTCAGTAAAAATACTGAAATCTACAAAGGCATGAAGCTCATTGATGAAAAGTTAGGTGGAACAACTCCTTTGGAGGTTATTTTAAAATTTCCTATTAAACAAAAATCTAAAACTAATGAAGACGATGAATTTGAAGATTGGGAAGATAATGAAGATCAAAATGATGAAAAATACTGGTTTACAAAAGATAAAGTTGATAAAATTAAAGCTGTACACAATTACCTTGATGGATTAACTCCTGTGGGTAAGGTTTTATCATTTAGCTCAATAATTGAAGTTGCAACACAATTAAATAATAATGAAACTTTAGGCACACTAGAAATGGGTGTTCTTTACTCTAAAATTCCAGAAAGTATTAAAAAAGAAATTATTGATCCATATATTTCAATTAAAGACAATGAAGCCAGAATAAGTTTGAGAATTATTGACTCTCAAGAAGGTTTAAGAAGAAATGATTTAATTAAAAAAATCAATTATGACCTTAGAAATAAACTAAAATTAAATGAAGATGAGTTTAAACTTGCTGGTGTTTTAATATTATTTAATAACTTACTCCAAAGTCTTTTTAAATCTCAAATATTAACATTGGGATTGGTTATGGTAGGAATTTTTTCAATGTTTTTAGTTTTATTTAGAAATATTAAGCTATCTTTAATTGGTGTGGTGCCAAATTTTATTGCTGCTTTTTTTATTTTAGGAATTATAGGTTTGTTGAAAATACCCTTGGATATGATGACAATAACTATTGCTGCAATTACCATAGGTATTGCTGTAGACAACAGCATTCATTATATTTATAGATTTAAAGAAGAATTTTTAAAACATAAAGATTATAACATCACACTTAAAATCTGTCACTCAACAGTGGGAGTTGCTATATTGAATACGTCAATAACAATTGTTTTCGGTTTTTCTATCTTGGTTCTTTCTAAATTTATACCCACTATTTATTTTGGTGTATTTACTGGAATAGCAATGTTGCTAGCAATGGTCTCTGTATTGACCTTACTTCCATCTCTTATTTTAATTACAAAACCATTTGGCAAATAAAACTAGATATGTTTGAAGGTTTAAAAGATTTTTATGAAGCAATTTCACTTATAGATTTAATATTTTTAATCATTACCGTTATGTCTGTTGTCAAATGTTATAATAAAGGTTTTGTTTTAAGTTTGCTTGCAGCCTCTAAGTGGCTTTTAGCATCAGCCGTCACCCTCTATTTGTTTCCTATAATTAAACCTTATTTTAAAAACATAATTGATAGTGAATATGTGCTTGATATAACTCTTGGGTTATCAATTTTTATTTTGGTAATTTTTGTTATATTGATGATCAATAAAGGAATCAGTAAAGCTGTTAAGTATTCTGGGTTGGGTCGCCTTGATTCCATTTTTGGATTCTTTTTTGGTTTTATTAGGAGTTATATTATCTGTATTTTGCTGTTTACAGCAGTTGACATCGTATATAACTATAATAAATGGCCAATTAACGTAGATAAATCATACGCCTTTCCTTGCATAGAAAAAGGTAGTAATTATCTGATTAGAGTATTTCCAAATGAAGAAACATATCAAGATTCTAAAGAAAAAATTGAAGAATTATAATCCAAAGTTAAAAGAAGAGTGTGGTGTATTCGGCATTAGCAATAGCAATGATGCTGCTGCCCTTACAGCACTAGGACTTCACGCTTTACAGCATAGAGGCCAAGAAGGCTGTGGAATTGTAACTTTTGACGGAAAAAAATATTATTCAGAAAAAAGATTTGGTTTAGTTGGTGATAATTTTAATAAAGAAAAGGTATTAAATAGCTTACCAGGAAATTATGCTATTGGTCATAACAGGTATAGCACGACTGGAGACAATACTTTAAGAAATATTCAGCCCTTCTTTGCAGATACTAACGCAGGTGGAATAGGTGTGGCTCATAATGGAAATTTAACAAACTCAATTACACTTAGAAATAAACTTGTTCAAGATGGAGCAATTTTTCATACAACGTCTGATACTGAAACAATTGTTCAGTTGATTGCTAAGTCAAAAAGAAACAAAACAATTGATAAAGTTATTGATGCTATCTTTCAAATACAAGGTGGTTATGCCTTAGTAATGCTTACACAAAATATTTTAATAGGTGTTAGAGATCCTCACGGAATAAGACCCTTGATTATTGGAAAAATAAAAGACAGCTATGTGTTTGCCTCTGAAACATGTGCTTTGGACATTATTGGGGCAAAATATATAAGAGATGTTGAAAATGGTGAAGTTGTTTATATTGAGGACAACAATTTAAAAAGTATTAAACCCTTCCCTCCTAGAAAGGTTCGTCCTTGTGTATTTGAATACATCTACTTTGCAAGACCAGATAGTTTATTAAATGGCAAATCTGCCTATGAGCATAGAAAAAAATTTGGGGTTGAGCTTGCTAAAGAAAACAAAGTTAATGCAGATATAGTGGTGCCTGTTCCCGACTCTGGAAATGCTGCAGCACTTGGGTTTGCTCAACACTTGGGAATTAATTTTGAATTAGGCTTAATTAGAAACCACTATGTAGGTAGAACTTTTATTGAACCTAGTCAAAAAATTAGAAGCTTAGGTGTAAAATTAAAATTGAATGCTAACAAGTCTACAATTAAAAATAAAAAAATTATTTTGATTGATGATTCTCTGGTTAGGGGAACTACCTCTCATAAAATAGTTAAAATGCTTTATGATGCGGGAGCTAAAGAAGTCCACGTTAAAATCGCTTGCCCCGAAATAAGGTACCCAGATTTTTATGGTGTTGATACGCCAACTAAAAAAGAGCTTCTTGCTGCAAATAAAACAAATGATGAAATTTGTGAATATATCGGAGCTAAGTCTTTAGACTTTTTGACTATAGAAGGCTTGTATAGAGCGATGGGTTTTGAAAAAAGAGATGAAACATATCCTCAACTAACAGACCATTACTTTACAGGTGAGTATCCAGTTAAACCGATAGATGAATTGGGTGATGATAAGGTTACTCAATTATCTCTATTAAGCACAGCATCTAATAACTAAAATGAGTGCAGTAAAATTTACTGAAATGAAAAATGGTTCTAAAGAAGATTATTTATTATTAGATAAATATGAGCAAGAATATATTAATGGTACAGCTGATAGGATAATAAAGTTCATGAGTGGGCTAAACTCTACTCTAAAAGGATATAAAATAACAAGATTAGAACATTCACTTCAAACAGCTACAAGAGCCTTAAACGATAAAGCTGGTGAAGAAATGATTGTTGCTGCTTTACTGCATGATATTGGAGATGAATTGGCTCCTTTAAATCACTCGGAGTATGCGGCTGCAATACTAAAACCTTTTGTAAGTGAAAAAACTTACTGGATAATTGAAAAGCATGGTGAATTTCAAATGTATTATTATGCTCATCACCTTGGTGGCAATAGAAACCAAAGAGATAAATATAAAGAGCACAAACACTATAAGGATACTATAAAATTTTGTGAAAAATGGGACCAAACTTCATTTGATCCAAATTTTAAAAGTTTAGCCCTTAAAGACTTTGAACCTTTGATTAGAAATATTTTTTCTAGAAAACCATATACTTCTTGGTAGTAATAAATTAATGACTTTAAATTAATTTTTATATCACTATATATAAATCAATGATTACCAACAAAGAACATATAATTAAATATTTTGAATCTGGAATTAAAGATATTAAAGATTTTAAAATTGGTATTGAACATGAAAAGTTTTTATTTGATGAAAAAACAAACAAAAGAGTAGACTACCCTACTGTCCTTAAAATGTTTTCACTGTTAAGTGAGTTTGGATGGAAGCCAATAATGGAAAAAATAAATATTATTGGATTACAAAAACAAGGAAAAAGTATTACCCTTGAACCTGGAAATCAAATTGAATTATCAGGTGATAAATTAAACAATATACACGAAGCTTGTGCTGAATCTCATGATTACTTATTTGAGTTGCAACAAGTAACCAAAAAATTAAATTTAAAAATTGTTAGTGCAGGTTTTGATCCTATTTCAAGTCTTAAAGAAGTCCCAAATAATCCAAAACAGAGATATCAAGTAATGACCAAAGATATGCCAAATGGCGGTTCTTTAAGTTTAGACATGATGTATAGAACTTGTGGCACACAACTTAATTTAGATTACGATTCTGAAAAAGACTTTATTAAAAAATTTAAGATAATAAATTCTATAGTACCCATATCTATTGCTTTATTTGCAAATTCTTCAATTGTTGAAAAAAAAAATAGCGGTTACAGCTCTTATCGATCTAAAGTTTGGCAAGAGACATCAAGAGGTGGTTTGCCTGAGGTATTTTTTGATAATATGGATTTTGAAAAATATGCAGATTTTTCAATAAACTTTCCTTTATTATTTATTCAA
>Ga0114997_10001440_pt1 | contig 19820 bp, 9 predicted proteins | sample ArcticOcean_MG_C_2_FD_87045 | JGI IMG/M metagenome (GOLD analysis project Ga0114997, IMG submission 87045) | Marine microbial communities from western Arctic Ocean - ArcticOcean_MG_CB4_136 | ecosystem: Environmental > Aquatic > Marine > Oceanic | place: Arctic Ocean: Canada Basin | collected...
AACCTGAGGAACCAGAAGTGCCAGAGGAACCAGACGTACCTGAACTACCAGAGGAACCAGAAGTGCCAGAGGAGCCCGAGGAACCAGAAGTGCCAGAGGAACCAGAAGTGCCAGAGGAACCAGACGTGCCAGAGGAGCCCGAGGAACCAGAAGTGCCAGAGGAACCAGAGGAACCCGAGGAACCAGAAGTGCCAGAGGAACCTGAGGAACCAGAAGTGCCAGAGGAACCAGAAGTACCTGAACTACCAGAGGAACCAGAAGTGCCAGAGGAACCAGACGTACCAGAGGAGCCAGAAGTGCCTGAGGAACCCGAGGAACCAGACGTACCAGAGGAGCCAGAGGAACCAGACGTACCTGAACTACCAGCGGTGCCTGAACTTCCTGAGCCACCAGAGGTGCCAGAAGTGCCAGAAGTACCAGAACTCCCACCTCCTGTTATAAACCCTGCCCCAGTTATCGCATCATAAATATGCCCTGTTGTTAATTCAAATGGATCAGTAAAAGAAGAAGCTCCTCCGGGAGTGATAGCGCGCACACTAATCTGATAATTAGTGTCATCGTAAACATCCAACAAAAGGCGCGGCTCATATTCTGTAACAAGAAAACCAGAAATATTCTTAGCCACCAAGTGTCCTGTCCCACCTGTAATTAGTTGCCCATAATAAGGATCATAACCCGCTTCTCCTGCTGAACCAGCAGTAGAATTCGGTTTCCCTCCACTTCGGTGAGGAGAGTAAGTCCCTGAATAAACAGAGCCTTCTAATTGCCCCCCCGATGGAAACGGCAGCGGATTATCAGTATCGTACCCCGTAATCCCGAAATAAATTGTATTTGATTCAGTAAAACCTGAAGCAATGGCCACCTCTTGTATTGATTGTTGCTCTCTAGGCTGAAACCCGGGAGGTAACGACTCTAAATAATCAATAAATAAAGTATGCTCTCTCCATTTGATACCTGTACCGGTTGAAAAATCTGAGCCGGGATCAACTTCAGTATAAGACTCAAAAATAGGCACCCCATCTCGTCCACTATAAACAGGATCAAGCAAACTAGGATTTAAAGTAATAAAACGCTGATCCAATCGCCCCGTACCTGTTCCATGTACTAAGTTAGAAACCCCCTGTATAGAAGGGGGTATTATTGAAAGCGTTTGAGCGCGATTAATGAACTTTCCGCTTTCTTCAACTTTAACTTCATAGTTAGACGCTCCCCCAAGCTCTCGGTTCCACTTTAACATCAACTGAGGGCGTGTTATTTTATCAAAAGCTGTTTGAGAGACGGCCAACTTACCTGTCATCCCCGAGGGAACTTGAGAATAAGCTAAAGGATCAATATTAAAAGGCTTAATAGATGACGGGAACAAAAAACCACTACCGGCGCCAAAATTATCAAACGGCACTAATTTATAAAAAAGACCAGAACTAACAATAGGAGGGTTAATTTGATAATTATTTTTATCGCTTGCAGGCAGGAACGACTTATAATCATATAACGCTGCTCCAGACCCAGTTACCGTCAGATCAAAGCCCGATATATGAGAAGCATAAAATCCAATTCCAACCAAACCAGTGCTTTTTGTAATAGAAGGGGTAAAATTGAGCGTTGTGCCCATATCAACACTTACCCCCGTTATCCGAGGTTCTGGGCTTGTTAAATAATACTCTCCCGTATGTTGCCTCCCATAATAATCATTTGAAACAACCTTCAGTCTCATTTTGCGAGGGTCTTTCCCCACTCCATGCGCTGTAGTAAAAGCAGGGTCCCCTTTAACTGAATTAAAAATATTAACCAAATGGCTCGTATCTAATTCAATATAATTACTACGATATCCCGTAACGACATCCTTAACCAGCAAACCTGTTTCGTCTAATATGGAAATATCAAAACCCTTAAACTGCCGGGAAGATAGCATTTCGCTTTTGCTCCACGCTTTTTCTGTAACAGGGTTTATCAAACTCCACCCTACCGTAGGGGATTTAGAGAAAAATTGACCGCTAGCAGTTCTGGCAAAATAAGAAATACCTGAATTCCCTGAAAAAGGAACCAAAGAAGGGTCCCAAGCAAAAGGCTCCTGAAAAGGAACGTCGCTCGGCTCGTTAGCTAAGTAAAAACCAGAAACTTGCAAAGCCCTTCCAATATCTGGAAAAACAGCATCGTTTTGAAAATTAATAAATTTAGGCATTTTTATTGTTGCGCTCTCACGGCGTAGGGATTTGCTTGATAGTGGAACTCTCCTCCACTCCCTTGTTATAATCTTGCAGCTTAATGACAAGCTGTAGCTGTACTGTGCCCTCAGGGACTGATATCCGTATTTTCCTATATCGACTGAGTTCTTCAGCCGTGAATGGAGTTTCCACTCCGTTAATTGTGCGTGATATTGATAAAGATTGATTTGGTTGACGCCCAGCAAGGGAATAACCAGAGGTCTGTTGATAGATTACACCATCTCTATTAACCCAAAACGTCCAAAACGCATCGCCCTCCACAAACTCTCCCGAGGAACTTTGGGAGATAATTATACTTCCGCTCCTAGGTGCTTTTGGTTCTTTCCTGCCTAGACTATCCCATGTCTTTTGATTGTTTTTTTGCAGCTGTTGCAGTAGGCCCACTAAAGTGGCGCTTAGATCCAGTAACAACCTAACCTTCTTAATTGATTCTTCATATTCTCCTTCATTAACAGACGCTCCGCTATCGGACTCCGGCGTTTTATTTCCTATAGGAACAGGATCGCCTTGAGTCACATCATATTGTGTTGGGTCAATCAACGCATCCCAGTCTATCGCGCCTGCAAGTGGGCCGGTTGGAACCGAAGACGGTGCAGACTGCTGGGTCGGCGCTAAGTCACGAGATTCATCAACCGCCCCAAACTTAGAGCTTTCATACATCATTGCTGTTACCGAATACTCTCCCGCAGTTTCTTCTGTGATACTTATTATCCTATAACTCACCTCTGTAATATTAACTTCTGTCGAAGTGTTTTGCATCGACCATATTGTACCAACTGCAACTTTACCAAAACCCTCAGCCTCTTCTACCGTAATGAGATTGTTTTGAGCTCCCCCTGAACTGGCATCGCTTCCACTAACAGCCGCTATAGTAAATTGTTGAATTTGAGTTTCTCTTGTTTCGTCTATCTTTTCTTGGGGGATGCCAGAAAAGTTATCTACTGCTATTTGTGTGCTTGCCTCTGCGTTTAAATCATCAACTGATCTTGACTTGGCTGGTACTATTAAAGTAATTTTTTGACCAACGACATCTTCATAAACGCCTTTATCTAACGTTAACTGATAAGAGCTTTGGCTTATATCCTTGATACGCCCCCCATATCTTTTTGTATTCTTTAGACTATCTTGAACTTTAATAACATCTCCGGGCCGTAAGTAGGTGCTTTCAATGCCCGCTTTAAACTGAATTAAATCCGTTTCTAGTTGATTAGTAAACAAAAACCATTTTCCTAGTCGATAAGCTTGAGACCGAGAAGTGGTACCTAATCCCACAATTTTTTTCTCCAGATATCCATACTTACGAATAGAGCTAGCGTCCTCAACATACTCGACTTTTGGCTTGTAGCTATCGCTCGCATCATTATATCTAATTAAAACAGAAGTAAAACGAGTAGATTTTGAACTTCCCGTATATGTAAAAACCCCATCTCTAACATTAGAGTTATTAAAAAGCATAACCGGCTCCCTGAACTGATCGTTAGATATAAACACAAAACCACTATTCCAATAAACCATGCCCCGAAAAACAGCAGCTAAATCATTCAATAAATTCATAGCATCTTGCTGCCTATCTAAATAAATATTTGTAGAAAAACGAGGCTCCAATACAGGAGGGTGACCAGCAATCTCCTGCGTAACAATACCCGTTCTAGACGTAGGTCCTATAGAAAAACCGCCCGTATAATCCTGCACTATGTCGCTATTACTATTATTAGCAATCTCTCTATTCAAGTACCGAAAAATCCACTGCTCCGCCGTTAGCTTGTCGTCACCAGCTAACTCATTAACCTCCTCGTACCATAAACCTCGTAGGCCTTCATAAGTCTCAAATACATATTCTGGATTAATAATCTTATGAATAGAAAAACTGAATATCTTAGTGCTTTCGTCATAAGAACTGTTTCCCAGACGTCTATGATAACCTTGATCAATAGCCACCCCATCTTTATCTTTCAGCTTATAAAGAGACACTATTGCTCCCTCAGGAAAACGAGCCTTCATACCTGCAGATTTTAAAATACCACCTGTATCGGTAATAGAAACGAGAGAGCCACCAGCATCAATAGAAAAGCTTAGAGGCGTGTTAGAGGGGCGATAGCCAGTTTCCACTAGCTCGTCACAATATTTAGCGATAGAATATAAATTCCACTTATCTACAATATTTTCTCCAAAACCAAACTTTTTCAATCCATATCTCCGACTTGTCATCATATCGTAAAATACCCACGCAGGATTATCACTCCACTGTTTGTACGCCGCCCATTGGCCCGTCCAATTGCCAGAGTACTCTCTATTTTCGCTATCATAATTAGCGGGTATTTTAATCTTAAGCAATTTCATGTTATAAGTTCGTTTTGGAACCCTTACAAAAGAACGAGCATCAATCAGGGTAGCCATAACGGCCGAGTGAGGGAAGGTAAGCGGATCTTCAATAATCTCTGTTATGGTTGCTACCCCCCCTGATCGCTGTACAGCGCCTATGGCTTTAATTTCTGGCGAAGGCTCCTCGCTTGCCAGACAAACAGAAATTCTACGATCCTTAGTAGATGGTACCGGCAATGGAAAAGTATAAGACCTCTGATATGAAGAAGTAGATAATCCAGAAATAGGTGCCATTGCATAAAAAGTATCACCACCCTCTCCTATCATTTTATCGCTTTGTTCATACCCCACCTTGATAAGAAAAATAATAGTATTATTCATTGGCCCAGTGCCATAGCTGCCATCGCCCGAGTTTGCCCACCTAAGAGAAAGAGCGTCCACCTTCAAAGAAACTTCAATATCAGTTACATTATCATTAGTAATTGCATGGTGAAAAACAACTGGCTGCTCCTTAAAGACCTTCCGTATACGAGTTACTATATCCCTTTCTATATCCTTTGTATCGCCTGTATAAATAGCAACATCATTAGCACCCTCTCCAGTTGTCACCGGTTGGTTTGCTAGGGTACTGCCATCTTCATTTTTTGCACTTTTATCTTTGTGCACATGGATGTCATATGCGTTGTCCCATACGGGGGCCTCTGCGGATACGGCTCCCGTCACCACCCCGGTACCCGCACTGGCCTCCACCGGCGCGATCCCGACAGTCTTTAAACTAGTATTTGATTTTGGTAAAAACGGCACGGTTAACCCAGAAACATCATCTTTAATGAACACAAAAGCCACTGCCTGCGTCGCATTCAGCCCCGGCAAGGTTAACCCGATAGAGAAAGTTTGTGAAGATCTTAAAAAAGAAAGAGATTTTTGTTTATGATCCTGTAGTAGCCCTTGATACAAAATTCCATACTTGATTTCAGAATGGATCCTCTGGTAATTAATAGTTCCCCCGTATGTATTAATCACAGGAATATCATTAAGATATACTCCTTTCAACATATTTTCGTTTGACGGCGCGTCGCCTTCTATAATAGGTATCAAATTACCGCTTGAGTCGCATAGACCCGCTATTGGCCCTTCTGAAATCAAGTCAATGGTTTTATAAATCCCAACAGATTCAAGCTTAGAGGTCTTCCCTGCTCGGGCATTCGGCTTTCCAACAGTCTCCGCATTAATAAAAGGACAAACCTCTTTAGTCGTTAGCTTTTCCAGCCTACTTTTGATAACGTCATTATTCAGACGCCTATTGGCCTGATTTCCGACAGTAATGACCCCTTCTAAAGAACGAGGGGGTGCATAATAAGAGTTCGACCTCAAAGGGGTTACGCCTTGTACCGCTGCAGCCTCTTCCAGATTTACATCCGCTTGATTCTGCTCAACAGCTGTCGCGTTTTCCGTTTCGGTCCCGGAAACACTACCAGTGTCAATCCCGCCGCCATTGGTCGATTTGCCTGCAGGCAACTCTGTGGTTACACCATTCTCCGGCTCTATCATCATAATATACCAACCTCCCCATTTGTAGCGTAATATTCACTCATATTCTACCCGACCCTCCCCCCATTCCTTGAGAAGCGGCCAAAGGAGACCTCCTAACAATCGTTTCCCCAAATACGCCCATCTTATTTTCCTCCCATATGTCACGATCTACATTGCTAGATGAAACCGAAACGACGTTGCCGCCTACCCTAACCCTACCATACCCTACTGGCACAGCATTGCCTTGACTAACTACATTTTCAGGGCCCCCAAAAACTAAAGAGGTCGTATTAGCAGCTTGGGGATCATCTGTCTTCATTAGCTTGGCCATAAGCATACTTAAACCAAAAGAAATAGCCATAGATATAACAGCTGATACCACAAACTCTAAGACCGCAACTAAAAGCGCACCCTTCGCACCCAGAGCAGCAACTATAGCTACCGACACGGTTGTAACCCCGCCCGCCAACAAAGGGATAATTTTAACAGATTTGTTTTTTATATTTTGAAACAAAAAAGAATCGGGATCAACTTTTTCACCGTCGACAAAAATAGCCCAATAATGACCCGTGCGGCTGTTTAAATAAGCTCTAAGCTTGTGGGTATTAGCCTCTATAGCATTAAATAGCTCAACAAAGTTGCGCACTTTCAGTTTCCACTTAGATCCAACAACTTCAGCTAAATGCCCCTCTATAGATATATTTGTCATTTGTTAGTCATTTCTAAAACTAGATGCCCCCATTTGCCGCCTCCACAACGTGCTTATAACTAGTGCTACCCGACCCTCCCCCCATTCCTTGAGAAGGGGCCAAAGGAGACCTTCTAACAATCGTTTCCCCAAATACGCCCATCTTATTTTCCTCCCATATGTCACGATCTACATTGCTAGATGAAACCGAAATGATTTTGGATCCGGTCATCAGGCGCCCATAACCCACAGGGACCACCTGCCCCTGAGCTTCTACATTTTCTGGCCCGTTAAACAAAAAACTGCTTGTGCCATCGCCCTCAATCTGCGGATCATCCATATTTAAGTACATAATAAGAGAATAAATCCCATAAACAACTAGGGCCACCCCCGCCACAACAATAACGTACGCCAACGCAAGCGCAACCTCAGCGGCCATGTACACCTCTAAAGCTACAAAAATCGCCTCGAAAATAGCAGGGATAATTACAGCTCCTCCAGCTAAAACAGGTATAAAACATAAGCTTTTTTTAATCCTCTTAAAAAAGCAACCCTGACTTTCAACAGGCGCACCATCTACCACTAACACGTAACCAGTAGAACTTCTTAAGGCTTTATGGAATAGGTTTCCAGTGTTGGCTCGCAGAGCTTTTACCGCCTCTCCAACAGTGCCTACGTGAAGACGCCAGTTTTTACCCAATATTTGACCAGCGCGACCTTCTATAGAAACAAATACCATACTCATATTATACACTTTTAAATAAAAAAATAAATCGTTTCTTTTTTATTAGGAAAATATATTCCAAACCTCCTCTCTGGGCACGAAAAAATCAAAAAAGGTATTAAAGAGCCCTCTGAAAACTCTATGTCAGCAGGGCTGGGCGTACAGCAGCTTTCAGGGTGCGAGTGAAAGCAAAAATCAATTGATTTTTCTTGAGAAATATCTAAATACTTAAGAGGGTCAATCAAAAAAGTCTGTAAAGGCTCGGGAGAAGAATTTTTAATAAAAAATAAAGAATTTTCCGCAATAATCCCACATATTTCTTTTTTATAAAAAGAAGAAATGCGCTGAATATAGCTCAAAAAGTCATCTCTAATTGGTATATCTGTAAGCTTCAATAGATGGGAACCCTCCAAAAGGAAGGTGGTCATAGTCTCCGAAACGCATTTTACAAGCATTTAAGGTTTTACTGCACTGATCCTCTACCCAGTATTCTTTTTTAAAGCGGGGGTCCTGAAACACTGTATGATTTTTAACACAAACAAAAAGCGCTACTGGCTCATCGTTAAAAGAACTAATAGATACCACATCTCCTTTAACATAACCTGTTTTTATGGTTGCGGTTGCAGCGATTGAGGTGCCTAGAGTTAGGTCTAACGCCCCTTTGATTTTAGTTCTTAACGTACCAGAAGTTCCCGTCGCAATGGTAGACCCCGTGGTAACAGTGCCTAATAGTGACTGTGTTCCAATACCCTCGTCTTGAGTTAATTTAACTGTTTGGCTGGCCCCGAAGGTAATTACCTCTCCTTTTTTAAAAGATACAGGGATTGGCTTTAGGAGAACAGCTTTGTTTATCCTCCCCGTCTCTAGGGTTGCTACATCACCTGTCAAAATACCAGTAAGAGTAGTGGCCGAAATCGAAGCTGCAGAAGTCAAAATAAACGTAGAACCACCACTAAAAGTTATAATTGCCCCTATACGTATATCTACAGAAATCGCAGATACTGCCATTGAAGTAGCGCCGTTGCTAGCCGCACCATTTGCAGTGACAGTATCAGCGTCAGTCACCTCTGCCGTCAACTCCACTGTGACGGTTTTTAAAGCAAGGGCCGCCGACTTCAATGTACCTATTTCAGACCCACCACTATCAAAGAGCGTCATGGTACGCTTAGGATTTATATCTTCCGGGATATCAACAACTGATACTTCAAGAGAGTTAGAAGACTCTGAAATGGTTACAGAAGAAACCGTTGCGCTTAAAGCGATGTCAGAGACAGTAGGATTATATTCATAAACCCAACGCATTCCGGTTAACCCAAAATCACTATCGAACCTTTTATCTCTTGCGTCTGCTACCGGCACCCCTTGTACGCGATAATCTATAACATTAAAACTACCCTCCGTCGCCCCACCCATGCTTCCGCCCACTAAGTCGCCAAAAATTTCCTGATCATTTATATCAGCATCTCTATCCAACGTAAAATGAACACCCCCTCCAAAATTAATTTTTTGACCAAACTTGACAGCAGTAGCTAACGGTTCTACCGCTATACCATTAGGATAAGAGTAGTTTGCTTCAGGATAACTCAACGAAGCCACCTCGTTATCCGGGAGCGCGGTAATGGCAAGATTACCATATACCGTAGTTGCGCTTACTGCCGCATCAGCGCTTAAAGTCAACACTCCCAGATTAACAAACACCAACTGATTTCCCGTTTTTAACGCAAGAGGGAGCGCATCTACCGTTATCCCCGGAGCACCAGTATGATCTCCTATCGAATATGTGGCGCTAGGGTTATTAATTTTAAATTTTTCAGTTCCGTGTCCCGCATTAGACACCATAATCATTTGATAAGCCTCTCTACTAGGAAAAAAATCAACAGACTGCATCTTCTCGCCTCCCCCTACACTGGGATATAAATTAGTAGTAGGCCCCGTATAGTCATCTCGAGACCCATATCGACAACCAATACCCCTATACTTCCATGGGCAATAATTAGCGACCATAATACGAGCTGGAAGCTTATAGTTCTCTACCTCTAAAGGGGAAACTAATTCAAATTCTACAAAGTATTTATTTTCAGATATCTTTCTATTAAAAATATAAACATCATCGTCAAAACGCGAACTAGCATCAGAATTACCAAAAGGGTTTACGCTTTCCGGAAAATTAACCTCATCTATAAATTTTAAAAAAATTCTTATTCTTGTGAAAATGTTTCCCACCATATCGTCTTCTTGTTTAATTAGGTCTGTAATAAGGCCGTCAGGGTTAGCTACGATTAATTTAGGACGAGGTAACGTGCCGTCACCTTTCGATTCAAAACCGCTAGCCTCAATAGGGACACAATAATACGTAACCCCGCCTAATATAATATCCTTATCAATTATTTTTCCTGCATGAAATTTTTTGATCCCCATTGTCCCCCCCACTTCCACCTCAAAGAGCTCTATTAAGGTATCAGGCAGAAGGTCGGTTAATGATTTGTTGTGTGCTTCGGTAGCCATGTTTTATGAGAATTATTATTGTTTAATTATTATCTGCCCTGCCAAGCCCGTCAAATCCGACGGCTTGTTAAACGGGGCCTCATCGGTGATGAGATAGCCCAACCGAGCAGATGCGGTCCCTGCGTTTTTATGCTCGGTGACTTCTATAGAGGTATTGCTGCTCCATGCCGTTATCAACCCTGAGCTAGTAATGCCATTAAAAGAAAAGGTCCGCCCAACCATCGCTGCCGTCCAAGAAGTGCCGACCCCTGTCACGGTCGCGCCAACTTGGTAAGCAGTTCCTGCGCTATATGGTAAATTAGCAGTGTTTGTTCTCATGTATTTGTTCAACAGGACGCCTAATACTTTTCGTCTTTCGACTCCAGTTAATTTTCTATTGAAAATAATCATCGCGGCGATTCCTCCGCGAAACCCAAAATCAACAGTAGATGTTCCTTTTCCTCGATTACCTCCAATCAAAACAGACCCAGAAGAATTAAAAGTAAAAGAGCTCCCACGGTATGTGTTTTCCTCCACTACATTGCCACTGTTACGAGCCGTCAAGCGCAATTCTCCAGCTAGAGTTTCTCCGCTCAAATTATACACCCAAGCTCGATCTGGATTCCCTCCCACTGCGGAAGGGTAACCACGATCTGCAAAAGAAAATGTTTTTCCCGCCATCCCGAGGCCCGTATTATCTGTTATTTTATAGTCCTTACGACTATAGCACTCGTTTTCGGTAAGCGTAGGTAATGAAAAATCCACCCAACCAGTTTGAAAGTCGGCATCCTTATCGTTAACGCCCACCGCTCCTGCATTTGCAGTAAAATCCCCAGTATCCTTAAACCACTTATTTGGATACATAACATAAAAAATATCAAAACCCTCCATTAATGACGACAGACGATAGTACCCAACGGTATTGTTAATTAAAGGCCCTCCTGACAACTCACCCACTAATTCAGTAATCCTATTAGGGGCGCTATAAGTAACCCCAGATGTTAATCTAAAATCAGATCCCCCCCTAAATCTAATGACCGTTCCAGCGGAAATAGAAAAATCTATAGGATGAATGCTAATTGTTACAGCCACCGCAGCAACATAAGGAGTCCCTGTATTATCTATTTGCACATCTCCCTGTGAAGCGGCATTTGCACTAGCCCCATGAAGGAACATGTATTGAATTTTGGCGTCTGTTGTAGGGGTAAAGTATATATATTTTTGATTATTGAAAAACTCAGGTTTGATAGTTACAGACTTAGACCGATTGAGAGCCGTTCCTGTCCCTACTGTTTCATCGTCTTCTTGGCTATCTTTTAGCTTGGGTTTATTGTTTGTTGTCGTTTGTGATAAATAAACATTAGGATCATTTATAGAAACCCATTTTTCAACCGTCTCATTGTCTAGAGCTTCTGTTGTTCCAGTGTTGTAGCTTTTATTACCTGCTTCAAAATACCCTACTAATCCTGATATATCCGTAATAGGTGTTATCGACGGAGTTATGGCTAAAAGCTTGTCTCGGTAATTGCTCGCTGTATAATTAATATTCGTACTTATAGCTCTAATGGCTTTTCCTGCAAGGCCGCCTACGTGCCCCCCTGTCTTATCGGTTAAAAGAAAAGGCATCTGCATTCCTTCTTTGGTAAAAGATTCCCCTGAAGACCCTCGTTCTCCATAATTTCCCCCGTCCCCTCCGTAAGATTTTTTGATATCTACCCCACCAGAAAAATTTCCTTTTCCTCTAAGTTTGTAACCACCCATGCTCGCCGCGTGCATTACAGTTTGATCTGGGGTCAGTCCAATTTGCCTGCCTCCTTGTGATACCCCAAACCCGGCTCCCCCCCCTCCAGCACCACCTTTATGGGTTCCCATGAAGCTCGCTAATCCACCCCCCGCCGGATTCCAACTTATAAAATTACCACCCCCCAATAAGCCCGACCCCCCCATGTCGGTATTACTTGAATTCCACGCGCTATAGGTAGATGGCGGAGCGCCAGCGGTCCGAACCCTCAACTGGCCCTGATTGCCGTTCTTGTTATCATGAATGATTTCAGTATACACGCTCGCTGTCCATTCGGCACCTAACAAGCCTGCGCCTGTGGTGGCTTTTGCTTTAATATTTTTATTCCTCGCCTTCTTTCCACCTTGCCCTGTTGCGGTTGCCAATGAAGACATCTTCTCTACCTTGAATCGGTCTCCGCCCCCTCCTCCACCTCCACCTGCAAAAATTTTAGCGTTATAGTCTTTGCGGATAGAGAATTTATCAATAGATGGGTCGGAGATGTAGATAGCATCCCCTCCTGCATGACCATCAGTAGACTCCGCTAGCGATTCCGTTTCAACCGTTAAAGTGAATTGATCAGCGGCACCTTTTGAGAAAATAGCATGCCCCTCGCCGTGGTGATGACCTTCTTTGCTACTAGAAGTTTGTGCGAGCTTGGTATATCCGCCGCTTCCTCCCACGCCCCCTTGCCCTATCACCGCAGAGTTCTGCTGCATAATAAGAACGGTGGGTGTTTCGGCAATTGGTTTTTGCAAATTAGTATCCGCACCAACACCGGCATCATCCACATTTACTACACCAGTCAAAAGCTGAAAGCCTGTCCGTATCGCTGGAGTCACCATGGTGACATCTATATCTTCCGGTGGCGTGGTAGTTTGGTAAAAGGAGTTATTGCCTATAGCCCCTCCTTGCCCTCCAACCTTAGCGTTTTCCTTCAAAATAAATTGTACACCAGTAAAATTATCCCCATAAGCCCCTGTATTAGCCACCTCAAGATAATTTGCAATAGTAGGGTTTTGCGGCATCACCACCATATCTAGACCATTTTCTTGGTTCACGATCCCCGCGCCTACGAGACCTTTAATAAATTCTCCGCTTAAATTAATATTAGTAGACTGATCGGGCAAAAAAACTTTAAAAGGCGGTTTATTTGTAGTTGGGATAGCGGTCCTAGTATTAGAGAATTCGGTCGAGGTACTACCTAAACCGGTAGATACCTGATTAGACACTTCTTTGACAAGACTTGGAACCCCGCTAGCGTATACATACATTGAGCCCTCAATAGCAGAGGTAACAATATTATTATTCTGAACATACTCTGACCTCATCCTATAATAATAATCTTGACCCGGAGTCATTCCTCTGTGCAGAAAATAAGGCTCTTGGTGAATACCTGTATTTTGTGGATCTGGAAAGTTTTTCTGTCCTTGAGGAATTTCAGGAGCCCCCGCTAAACTTGAAGGAACTAAAATCCCAGTATAAAGATCAGTTTGAACGTACCCAGCAGTGTTCATTATCTCCGAAGCATAAGACTGAATATATTTTCGATTAATCTCAAAGCCAGTACCACGCACCCCTTGAATATTTCGCACAGAAGTGTCGTCTGTTAAAGGGATTCCTGACACCTCACCCCAGCTATTATCTTGAGTATATTGAATAGAATAACGATTTAAATTATGGCCGGTAGCCGGATGTTCCCATGACAATAAATGCAGTGGGACCCCTGAAACATCATAATAGCCAGTTTGAATTAAAAAACGAGCTGGATGATTGGGAGTTTGCCCGTCGTTACCCCTATAAGGGTTTCTGGTATCCGGCAAATTTGCCGGAGCGTCAAAGCCCGTAATATAACCCGTAATGCCAACAGTAATTGGGCCGTCAGTGTCACGAGCGCCGTCAAAGTTAAAGCTGTTTAATGTCAGAGTTGCGCTGTAGACCCCGCTTACCTCAGGACCAGTCGTCCCTACGTCTGGACCTGAAGCAGTTACATTATCAGCAAACCCTTTAAAATAAAAAGGAATAAAGCTAGATCTTCCTGCTAACGTAATTACAGGGCTGCTTGGGTGGCCGGAAGGAAAATCAAAAACCTGATAAGGATCGTCGTAATCTATAGAGGTATGCAAACTAACATTCCCGCTGTTTGTCAAATAAAATCCCGTTCTAATGCTTTGTCCCGTTACGGTGAAAACCTTCATACCAGTATTTGATATAAAGTCTGTATTCTCAATTCTTTCTTTTGTGGACTTAGAGCCAGCGTAGCGATTTATACTAACTGGCCCGGGAGAATACGGTCCGGTCACCATACCCTCCGTTGGCCAACTCCAATAAGCTGGCAGATTTTTTAAAGGGCGATTAACCACGGTCACTAAAGATTTAAATTCATCAGATAAATTTAAATAATCAATAGGAAATTCCCGCATATTAACCGTAATATCGTTATTATCTTTAAAAATAATAGTATGACTCCAGTTTGCAGCTAAGAACACCTTGTTTGTAAAGTCGTAAGGAGCTGGTGGCGTAAACTGAAAAAGCCTGACCCCCCCATGATGCTCAAGAAAATGGACGATTGCGAGAGCCTCTTTATCTGTGCGGCCCTTGAGGTCAACCGGAAAAGCAAGTAAATTCTTGTTGATGCCTTCGTTGAACCTCATGACAAAACCATTATCTAAATTTTGCTTAGTAAACCGAGGGTTTTGAGGTATACTAATATTTTGGTTTAAATCGAAATAAAAATTATCCTTTGTCCATAAAGGGTGCTGGCCTGTTGGCGAATTATAGATTGTCCCCAAAATCCCAGTTTCTGGGGTGTAGTCAGCGTGCTTTTCTCCTGTAAAATAATACCATCCAGTTTCAGCTGGCAACAAGTCTTCTTGGTCGGCCAACGTTCTTAAAAACGTCGCATCGTGTTGAAAGTAGTTTGTGGTAACGTCCCCACGAATGCTGTCAGCGTACCCCATTCTTGTATCTTCAAATGGAATATATAAAGCCTTCCAATCTGTCGTAGATGCTGTTTCTCTAAAAAAAGTAGTGGAGACGCTGTTAACGTCTGGAGACTCATAACCTTGTGTAAAACTTTCCACAAAAAACTCACCGCTCTGATTATAGGGCGGAAAAGGCGTCCACGGAATACCGCTATAACCACCGCTAGGATGATTTCCGCGATTAAAAGAATCCTCTAATATATGTACAATAGCTTTTGTCTCTTGGTCAGTTCTTTTGTCAAAACTTGTTGAAAAGCTAGCCCGTACCGCGTTTTCGCTTTTATTTAAAACATTATAATAACCATCGCCAAACTCTGTTGTATAATTAAGCGTTTCATAATTAACTGTAGCTCCATAAGATACGTCCGCAAAAAACCCTGTGGTCCACTCTGTATCTCCCGCATATGGACGATTAGTAAGGGTGGAGGTTGCAGCGGCTCCTGTATAATAGCAATGCCCTGATTCCGCTTGGGAACACGGGTGAAGTGTAGGGGGGGTTGGGCTAGGATCTGTATAACCGCTATAGTAAACAACATCATATTTCTTATACTCGTTACCCACCTCAAAAGGAAGCACTCTTGCTATATTAGTTACTCCAGAATTAATTATCATACGATTTGTTTTCCAGTTAAATAGTCTTGAGACAAGGAAATTTCTCCTGCCATGTAACTCCCCTCGGACGCAGAAATGTTTTGAGAGTGAACTTGCCCCGTACAACCAAAACGACCCATCGCTGAAGATCCCGGCTCCGCATAAACACCATAGATATAAGCGTCTGCGACAGCTGCGTATCCAGTAGTGGTCACTACAGTTCCCAAACCCTCTCCACGCACCGTCATCTGTATTTGTACATTTTCTTTTGTGACGCGGCTAGGTAAACCGCTTCCTATAACCGTCATGGGGTTGCGCTCACACGTAACAGAATAAGAAAAGCCCAACTTATTGTTTACCCCAAAATCATCTCCAGCCAAATAAGTTTGAGCGCCATGGCTAATAGCTCGCGGATCTTCCTTTGTCCCCCTCATCACTTCGTCACTACGACCCTGTGAATCCAACACGCTAAGCTCCCCGTAAATATCCAACGAAGAACGCACTAAAATAGGAGACATCGGAGATACTGAAAACTGAAGGCTCTTGATATACCCGCTAGCAAACTCAATTCCTCCTAAATTGCCTCGCAATGGCTCACCGGTTCTTTCTACGTTTGTTAAAGGGTTAAGGAACTCATGAAGAGATCCTGTTAAATAATGACTAAAAGAAAGGGTGCCTTTTAACGGAGCGCCCGCCGCATAGCGCATAACGCTTCCCGTTATATTTTCTATCGGAGTAAGTGAGGCTTCTACGCCCAGCTCCGCACTTTCGGCCAAAATACTATGGCTTTCGATCTCAAGTAATGCTTTCTCATATTTTATGAACTTAGCCATTTGTTATGTTACGAGCCTTTAAGTTTAGCCCCATGTATAACCCATGTCCACTTAACCGCAGTTTCTGTAAGATTGGGTACCGGAACACCCGCTGTTTGAAACGTAATGTCACAACTATCCGCTGATCGATCCGTAGCTTCTCCCCACATCACCTGATTGTTAGTACCATCGTATCCGCTGGCTACTATTGTATAGTTGGGCCCTCCCGCGCCAACTGCATCCAAGTCTTTGGTAAAAGTAATAGTAATAGCGTTGCCAGCTCCAATTGTAAAAGCTTCGTCTGTGCCTACAGTTACAGGTGCGCTGACCACCACTATAGCAGGGCTAGTAAACGAAGTTATATGCCCCGCACTACCAGAACCACCCCAATCAAAAGTTCTACCAACCATCTCTACTGTGAAAGGTGTAGTGGCGCCCGCCGCAGTCACAGTCGTGCCGCTTTGTTGGGCGGTTCCAGTAACTGCTGTATATCCAGTTTTAATGGCTGCCGCAGCAACATTATATTGTCCCGTACCTAAAATCCCAGCCGGAGTCGCGGTTGGGTCGCCTAATGCCGTGCCAAAAGCGGCCGCTGTATTCTCAGCGCTGATGCCACCGTCTTGGGAAATGTAAACGGTTGTAGTTTCAAGGTCTCCTATGTTAAATGCTGCGGTTTCTGGCGTCTTCGACGACACCCCTAAATATTCAAATCCAAAATAATTATGAGATAAGTTCCAAAACTGTCCGCACATCCAACGCGCCTTGTTTGTCACTGTTTCGTTTCCAAATACCACCGCGCCCGCTGTAACACTACTCGTAGTATTTGTTATATAGATATGAGATTTACTACCATTTCCATTAGAAAAGTATGCTTGCGTAGCTGGGTTCGATTGAGTTGTTATCGCATAATTAAATGTCCCCAACGTACCGCCAATGCTAATCCTGCCATTAGCCTTAGCAATCTGTAAACAATTACTAGATGCAAGACTAGGTGCCCCCCCAATAGCAACAAATCCGCCTGAATCATCTTGAATATAAGAGCTTGTGCCACCTTCGGTAAAAAGACGAATGCGCGCGTTTTTAGCAGAAAGCCTTGAACGAACATACAAAGCATTATCCGCAGCACTACTTATTTCCAATGTCCCGGACGGGCTATTCGTACCAATCCCCACGTTACCGTCCGAAGACTGAATCATCAAAGGAGTAACAGGGTCAGAAGTATTATAAAAACAATAAAGATTTGTGTCAGCCCCTCCTCCGTACCCTCTTTGAAGGTGTAAATCATTAGCCGTTCCGCTTTTTACTCCCGGGCCGTTAGTAGCGTCAGTATGCAAATAAACATTATAAGCGGCACCTTGAACCCTTAACGAAGGTGTGGCTGATCCCACCCCGTTCCCAACGTGTAATTTACTCGTAGGGGCTGTTTGCCCTATTCCTACATTCCCGTCACCTTTTAGATGAATACCTTCTGTAGGATCTTCATAATGACGCAACGTAATCAACCCATCGTTATTGGTAATATCGTAGGTATATCTTAAAGCTAGAGACTTGTAGTCCGCTCTATCTGTACCAACTAAAATTTGTGTTATATCTCCATCACTGGTAGCTGTAGCATTGAAGAATTGAGCGATTGTCGTGTCTCCTGTGGTCCCGCGCACATCCAAACGGCTTGTGCTTGCCGGGCTAGCCCCCGGACCAATGCCAACATTTCCTCCATTATTGATAAAGATGCCATAGTTAGAACTATTAATATCCCTAATGCTTAACCCGCCGGTAGTGGCCGCAGCTATATTATCCACCTTGTGTAAATTAGCAACTGTAATGCTCTTTATTTCATTGCTCGGAGCGCCGTCAATATCAGCTATAAAAAGCATATCGCCAGCCTCCGGAGCCCCACCCATTGGTGTATAATCGCCTATTTTTCCCATTTTATAAATTCCTGTTTAAATAATCTTTAAATTCTAAGTCTACGCTTAATGTTCCGTCTATTGATGTCTTTACACTTTGAGATACTAGTTGTCCCGTCACACTGTTAAATCTGTATACTGTTTTATATCCATTATCCTGTAATGAGATTGAGTCATCATCCAATAGCTCCTTAGTCCCACCCATCTCATTTGGCCCTGTTAGAGGCTCAACAGACAGTGAGCTTTGATACATTGTCAAGCTAATTGTTTCATGGTGACCACTACGTATGGTATCCATAATATTGGCAGTTTCGTAATCGTCTACTTCAACTGTCATATTTGTTGTAACCTCTATAGGATAATTGGTAATAACCTCTGCTGGCACAAAGCCTGCGCCACCTGTTAAATCCGAAGCTGTTTTTTGACTAAGATCATAAATGGGCTCTCTGTCAATTTCATAATTTTGACTGACTTGCGTAACCCGGTTAGTACCAGATTGCCCAAACCCGCACCAAATAGAACCTTGGTTTGGAACAGGCCGCACTCTTGTGCCCATGGACCCAGCCAGTGGAGAGCTGCCAGAATAATCCAAATCCCCATGACGAATGCCGCTACCAAATCTACCAAAAGTAACAAAAGATGAATCCACAGTAGGAACGCCCCCCACCCCACAATTCACAGAATAATTAGTTAAATAGCCAGAATTAAAACCAAAAACTTTTTCATCTCCATTCCCTAAATTAGTATCATAAATTAATGTGCCTGAAAACGAACCCTCTCCAGTATAAGTTAAAACAGGATCCTTATTTAAGATAAGATCTCGTGTTAAAGAAAGCTGTCCTTGTAGTGGCCCTCCATAAACACTGCGCACAAAACCAACGCCTAGGGCATTGATTGTTGTTTCAGGCACACTGTAGCTTGCGCTCCAATCACGAATCCCAGACACCCCATACATCGCTGGGGGTGCTCCTGCAGGATCGCTCCGTAGAAAAAACTGGGACTCGTAACTTGGTACTGCGTTTTTAGACATTATACTCTCCTACCCGTTCGACTCAACACGCCACCTACACGCTGCTCCTCTGTTAAAATCTTCAAGACTTGGCTTTTTATTTTTTGGCTCAAAGCTTTTGCGTCCGCAGTGCTGGCTTCTGATGGGGCCCCTGTGTTACCTATGGCCGTTTGACTGGCACCACTACCTGCTGAAGCATTATCGCCTCCTAGGCCAATATTTATACTAATATTATTGGTACTAGTAGAGCCCCCCAAAGACGGGGCTCCTGAAGAAACAGGGACAGTGCCGCCTCCTTGGAACGATCCATAGCGACGAGCAATACTGCTTCCGATAGAACCTCCAGATTGACGACCAATAAAGCCTCCTTTTTGACGCGGCCAATCTGAAGGAGATTGGTCTTCTACAAAACCATAGTCTCCCGGCACACTTCCCTTTACGTGCCCCTCGCGCGAGAATAAAGCCCTATCGGCTCTCTTGCTACGCCATTTACCAACCCCTTTACTCAAAGCCCCCATTCCTGCACTCAAAACCGCTGACATAAGCATGCTCTTTATCATACCCTTCTTTTGTTGTTTCTTTTGGTATTTTTCCATCGCCGCCTGCTGTTTAGCGGAAGCGGCGTCGGCAAATTCATCATATTCTGGATTGCTATTCTTCAAGAAAAGACCACTAAAACGAGAGCTTGGAATGTTCTCTGAAAGACTCATCTGGTGCCCCCCGCCTTTTTGGAAACGAGGAGCCATACCAAAATTAATTGA
>Ga0114997_10001445_pt1 | contig 19790 bp, 23 predicted proteins | sample ArcticOcean_MG_C_2_FD_87045 | JGI IMG/M metagenome (GOLD analysis project Ga0114997, IMG submission 87045) | Marine microbial communities from western Arctic Ocean - ArcticOcean_MG_CB4_136 | ecosystem: Environmental > Aquatic > Marine > Oceanic | place: Arctic Ocean: Canada Basin | collected...
ACCTGTTGAAATAAAACCTGCAAAAAGTCAAGTTGATGACTTGATGCATGAATGTAAAAAAACAATAGATAAAAATTTTAGAGTTCTAGTTACAACCTTAACTAAAAAAATGGCTGAGGATTTAACAGAATATTTTCACGAAAATGGTATAAGAGTTAGATACTTGCATTCTGACATTGATACCCTTGAAAGAATAGAGATTATGCGTGATCTTAGACTTGGTGTTTTTGATGTTTTGGTTGGAATAAATCTTTTAAGAGAAGGACTTGATATTCCGGAGTGTGCATTGGTCGGAATTTTAGACGCTGATAAAGAGGGATTTTTAAGATCTGAAACTTCTTTGGTTCAAACTATTGGAAGGGCTGCTAGAAACTTAGATGGTAGAGTTATTCTTTATGCTGACAAAGAAACAAAAAGTATAAAAAAAGCTATACAAGAAACAGATAGAAGAAGAGCTATCCAAGTTGCCTACAATAAAAAACATAATATTGATGCGGCCTCAGTCAAAAAAGAAATTAGCGATGTCTTACAAAGTGTTTATGAAAAAGACTACGTTAAAGTAGGTACTGGAGATAACATTGGAGGAAATTTAAAAAAACACTTAAAAGTATTAAATAAAAGAATGAAAGATGCTGCAGCAAACCTTGAATTTGAAGAGGCTGCAAAGATCAGAGATGAAATAAGAAATTTAGAAGCATCAGAATTAGAAATTGTATTAAATCCAAAAGTAAAACATTATAATCAAAATAACAGAATATATCCTAAGGGCAGATCAACAATGGGTCTTCCGGGTACACGAGCACAAAAAGGTAAAAAAAAATGGAAGCAAACAAGATAATTATCACAGGTGGTGCAACCAGAATTGGTGCTGCAATTGCAGAGAAGCTATCTGGTCCTAATGTTGAAATAGTAATTCATTATAACAATTCAAAAAAAGAAGCTGAGAAACTTAAGAAAAAGCTATCTCTAATGGGATCTAAAATATATTTAATTAAAGGAGATTTAAGCAAAGAAAATGATTTAAATAAAATAATTAAATTTGCAAAAAATAAATTAAAATATTTTGACTGTTTAATTAATAATGCTTCATTATTTGAAAATGATAAAATTGAAAATTTTACGTCTGATAGTTGGGGGCGTCATTTAAGAACAAATCTGAGAACTCCTGCCTTATTATCAAAAGTATTTGCAAAAAATACAAAAAGTAAAAATAATAATATTATAAATATAATTGACCAAAGAGTTTTTAAGCTAACACCATTTTTCTTTTCATATACAATAAGCAAAACTGGATTATATACTCTTACAAAAACAAGTGCCATGAGTCTAGCTCCAAATGTAAGAGTAAATGGCATAGCGCCTGGTCCAACACTCAAAAATAAAAAACAAAGTGATAGACATTTTAAAAAACAATTCCTAGCAACGCCTTTAAAAAAACAAGTAGATGTTCAGGAAATTTGTAATGCTGTTGACTTTTTCATTAAAAACAGATCAATTACAGGACAGGTAATTGCAATTGATAGTGGACAAAGTCTAAATTGGCAAACACCAGATGTCATAGGAAAAGAATGAAAAAAAACAACCTAAAGATTGTAAAAATAAATAAAAATAAATCTTTATTCAACTATGAAAAAAAAATACTCATCAAAGAATTAATCTTAGATTTAAAACTAGGATATTATGACTCTGAAAAAGAAAAAGTACAAAAAATAAAGTTTAGCTTGGAAATTGACTATGAAGATAAAAAACCAACAAATGATAAAGATATCAAGTCAATTGTTAATTATGGACAGGTAGTAAAATTAATTACAAAACTTGCTAAAAAAAAACACTATAATTTTTTAGAAACTTTAGCTGAAGACATTTTTGATGAACTATTTAAAGACAAAAGAATTGGAAAAATCATGCTTAAAATAGAAAAACTAGAGATAATAAAAGAATGTGCATCTGTTGGTATTCAAATTACCAAAAAAAGAAGTCATGAAAAGCTCTGAATTAGGTAAAGAAGTAATCAGAAAAGAGCTTCCTTTAATTCCAAAAAGCCCTGGCGTTTACAGAATGTTAAACCATAAAGGTGATATTCTATATGTTGGTAAAGCTAAAAATCTACCAAATAGATTAAAAAATTATGTAGCTGAAAAAAATCATATTATTAGAACTGCAAGAATGTTATCTCAAACTTTTAAGCTAGAAATAACAACTACTGCAAATGAAAGTGAGGCGTTGCTATTAGAGGCAAATTTAATAAAAAAATATAAACCTAAATTTAATATCTTACTTAAAGATGATAAATCCTTTCCATTTATTTTTATAAGCAACAAAGATGTATGGCCACAAGTAACTAAACATAGAGGTAAAAAAGAAAAGGATGGATTTTACTTTGGTCCTTTTGCTTCAGCAGGATCTGCAAATTGGACTATAAAAATGCTTCAGAAAATATTTTTATTAAGAGTTTGCGATGAAGCTACTTTTAAAAATAGAAAAAGACCTTGTATACTTTATCAAATAAAAAGATGTTCAGCTCCATGTGTTGGATATGTTAAAAAAAATGATTATAGAAACTCAGTTGATGATGCAATTAAATTTGTATCTGGAAAATCAAGAGATATTCAAAAAAACCTATCGAAACAAATGGAAGATGCAAGCGAAAAATTTGATTTTGAAAAAGCTTCAATTTTCAGAGATAGAATAAAATCATTAAATATAATTCAATCATCACAAAGAGTTAATGAGGCTAATTTAATTGATGCCGATGTAATTGCTGCCTATAAAGAATCTGGAAAAACTTGTATTCAGGTATTTTTTTATAGAGGAAAACAAAACTGGGGTAATCAAGCTTACTTTCCAAAGCATGACCCTGATCAAGATATTTCTGAAATAATGTCTTCTTTTCTAATGCAGTTTTATGAAAATAAAAATGTTCCAAAATTAATTATAATAAATCTAGATATTGAAGATAAAAGATTAATAGAACAAACCTTAAGTAAAAAAGAAAATAACAACATTTCAATTACTGTTGCAAAAAAAGGTGCAAAGGCAAAAGTTATCTCATTAGCAGAAAAAAATGCTAAAGAATCCTTGAATAGAAAACTTTATGAAACAAATAATAATAAAAATTTATTTGAAGGTGTATCTAAAAAATTCAATCTTAGAGGTAATATCAACTTAATTGAAATTTATGACAACAGTCACATACAAGGAACAAATAGTGTGGGTGCAATGGTTACTTTTGGTGATGAGGGGTTTATTAAAAAAAGATATAGAAAATTTGATATTAAAACAAAAGGAGCTGAACAAGATGATTTTGCGATGTTAAAAGAAGTTTTAACAAGAAGATTTAAAAGAGCAATGCTTGAAAAGGGAAACTACTTAACATTACCAAATTTAATCTTAATTGACGGAGGTAAAGGCCAGTATTCTTCAGCAAAAGAAGTTTTGAATGAGTTTGGCTTACACGACCTTCCAATGATTGCTATAGCCAAAGGTAAACAAAGAAATAGTGGTGATGAAACATTTTTTTATAATGGAAAATTATTCAAATTTGAGAAAAATGATCCTACACTATTTTTTATGCAAAGACTTCGTGATGAAGCTCATAGATTTGCAATCAATTCTCATAGAGCCAAGAGAGCCAAGGGAATTAGAAAATCACTCTTGGACCAAATAGATGGCATTGGCTCTATAAGAAAAAGATCGTTATTAAACCACTTTGGCTCTGCTAGAGGTGTAGAATCTGCCAGTTTTGATGAAATTAAATCAGTTGAAGGTGTTGAAGAAAAAGTTGCAAAAAAGATATATAACTTTTTTCATGAATAATTATGCTTAAAAAAATCCCAAATATTTTAACGATTGGTAGAATAATAATAGTACCATTTTTTGTTCTTGCGTTTTATCTTCCTGGTTTTTATGGTGACTTAACTGCATTTGCATTATTTGTAATTGCATCATTTACTGATTTTTTAGATGGTATGCTAGCAAGAATGTTAGGAGAAGAATCTAGGTTAGGTGAATTACTTGATCCAATAGCTGATAAAATTATTGTGGCTACAGCGTTGATACTACTTGTGATGAGTGGAACAATTAGACATTACGAAGTGATTGCAGCAATAATAATATTAACAAGAGAAATTTTAATATCAGGCTTAAGAGAATTTTTAGCTAAGGGACAAATTAAACTACCAGTATCAAATTTAGCAAAATTAAAAACATTTTTACAAATGATTGCTATTTCACTTTTGCTTACTGGTAAAACAGGAAATAAAATTTTAAATTTCCAAGACTACAATGCTCAAACAATTGGAATAATTCTTCTTTGGTTATCTGCATTCTTAACTTTATATACAGGTTATGAGTACCTGAGAAAAGGTATTGATCACGCAATGTCTGAAGATAATAAAAACTAAGCTACTTTCTTTTTTCTAACTAAAGCTTGATAACTTTTATTTAAATCAATTATTGTTTCACAAACTTTAAATTGATTTTCAGCTATACAGGATACAGGTGTTACTTCTGCAGCTGTTCCTGTTAAAAAACATCCGTCAAAATTTGGTAATTCTGTTGGAGTTATTTTTCTTTCAATAACTTTAATATTTTTTGATTTTGCAATTTCAATAACTGTACGCCTAGTTATTCCATCTAAAAACGAATCAGGAATAGGTGTATGTAAATTTCCGTCCCTATCTTTAAAAAATATATTAGCACCTGTTGCTTCAGCAACATTGTTCTCATGGTCAAGCATTAAAGAATCTGTGTAACCTTGTTGTTCTGCTTCATGCTTTGATAGAGTACAAATCATATAAAGACCTGCTGCTTTAGTATCCCATGGTACTGAATTTGGTGATGGTCTTCTCCATTTTGAAATATTTAATCTAATTCCTTCTACTTTTAATTTTGGGTCAAAATAAGATCCCCACTCCCAAGTGGCAACTGCAACATGGATTTTGGTTTGTTGTGCAGAAATAGCCATCATTTCGCTTCCTCGCCAAATTATAGGTCTCACATATCCATTTTGTACATTTTGAACTGAAATAATTTTATTACATGCTAAATTTATCTCTTCTTCTGTATATGGAATTTTAATACCCATTCTTTTTGCTGAATAAAAAAGTCGTGCAGTGTGTTCTTCTAGTTTAAAAATTGAGCCTTCATAAACTCTTTCTCCTTCGAATACACAACTTGCATAGTGAAGTCCGTGATTTAACACATGTATTTTAACATCTGTCCAATCAACTAGCTCGTTATTGTACCAAATTTTACCTGATCTTTTATCGAAAGGTATCATGAATGAAATAAATTTATTTTTTTTAAAAATTATCTTTGTATCTATAATATGTCAATATAACTTACTAATAATGAAGGAACTTTTATATTTAAAAGATGATAAACTAAAAGGCTTAATTGAAAAACTCTTCATAGTTTATAGAGAATCTTTTACTGATGCCAAGAAAACTTTAAATAAACATTCAATCGGAATTGCTCATCATAAGGTTATTCACCTACTTTCAATGTACAAAGGTATTACAATTTCAGAACTATTAAAAAAATTAAAAATCACTAAACAAAGTTTAAATAGGGTATTAAAAGATCTTATTAAATTAGATGCTATCTTTTTTAAAAAAAACCAGAAAGATACAAGATTAAAACATATGTTTTTAAGTGAAAAAGGTGAAAAACTTTTTGAAGAAATATTTTCAGTACAAAAAAAAAGAATTTATAATGCTCTTTTACATTCAAGCTCTGAAGAAGTACTTAACTTTAATAATGTTATAAAAAAAATAATTAATGAATAAATTTATAGCTCATATCTTGGTTGTTGATGATGATAATGGAATAAGATCATTAGTTAAACAATACTTAAACAAAAATAATTTTATTGTTACAACGGCAAAAAATGCTGAAGATGCTAGTGAAAAAATTTCAATTATTAAATTTGATTTAATAATATTAGACATAATGATGCCAGGTAAAAATGGTTTAGAATTTACACAAGAAAATAAAAATAAAATTAACACTCCAATAATACTTTTAACAGCTAAAGGTGAGACAAATGAAAGGGTTGAAGGATTAGAGGTTGGTGCAGATGATTATTTAGCAAAACCTTTTGAACCTAAAGAGCTAGTACTAAGGATTAAAAATATTCTTAATAAAACAAAACAAAATAAAATAAAAAGGATTATTGAATTTGATAATATAAAGATAGATTTAAACAAATTATTAATTATTCAAAATGATAAAGAATTTAAAATAAATAATACTGAAAAAATTATATTAGAAAAAATGATAAATGAACCAGGAAAAACTTTTTCAAGAGAAAATATTGGGCAACTAATAAATCTAGATAAAGAAAGATCAATAGATGTTATAATAACTAGACTAAGAAAAAAAATAGAAATTGATCCAAAAAACCCTAAATATTTACAAACTTTGAGAGGTGCTGGATATGTATTATGGATTGAATAAATTTATAAAAAATTTATTGCCTCGTAGATTATTCTATAGAGCACTTTTAATTGTTGCCACCCCAATTATAATTTTACAACTTGTTATAACAATTGTTTTTTTTGATAGTCTTTGGATTAAAACCAACAAAGGAATGACTCGTGCTTTAGTCGGAGAAATTAAAACTTTCATTGCTGCTTATGATAATGAAAAATATAATAATAATGATTTATCAAAACTTTTTACAATTTATTTAGACTTAAATGTAAAATATAAAGAAGATAATTTTTTTCAAAAACCAACTGAAGAAAGATGGTTTAGTCCAATTGATAGAACGCTCAGAAGAGAATTAAAATCAAAAATGAACCATAACCAATATTGGTTTGATACTACCGCTTATAAGGAATTAATTATTTTAAATATTAAATATAAAGATGGTTATTTTGAATTTTTAATACCAAAAGATAGAGTAACTAGCACTTCTGCACGATTGTTTGCATTATGGATAATTTTTCCAGCAATTCTATTAATATTTATCGCAATGATATTTTTAAAAAATCAAACAAGGCCAATCACTAATCTTGCTAAAGCAGCAGCAAAATTTGGAAGAGGAGAAAATATTGACGAATATAGACCATCGGGTGCCTTAGAAATAAGACAAGCCGGTTATGAATTTGATAAAATGAGAAAGAGAATAATGAGACACTTAAACCAAAGATCAGAAATGCTATCAGGTATTAGTCATGACTTAAGGACTCCCTTAACAAGAATAAAACTTCAGTTAGCTTTTATTGAAAATAAAGAGCTTTCAAAAAAAATTTCTCTTGATGTAGATGAAATGGAAAAAATGCTCAGTGAATATTTACAATTTGCAAGCTCACAAATTATTGAAAAAACTGAATCATTTAATATTTCCAGTTTAATTAAAAATATAATCGAAAAATATCAAAATCGAAATATTACACTTAATTTAAAAGAAGAAATCTACTTTGACGGTAGAAAAAATCTTATTAAAAGATGCATAAATAATTTATTAGAAAATGCGATTAAATATTCTAATAAAATTCAAATAAAATTAACGAAAACAAATAGCACTATTGTAATTATTATCAGTGATAATGGACCAGGAATCCCTAAAAATGAGCATGACAATGTATTTAAACCATTTTATAAAATAGACAAAAGTAGAGGAGACTCAAAATCTAGTGTAGGACTTGGCATGTCAATTGCATCCGATGTTATAAGATCTCATGGTGGAAATATTAAATTAGACACATCTAACTTAAATGGTCTGGAAGTTAAGATTTTTTTACCTTTTTAGTTTTTTTTTCAAGTTTTGAAATTTTTTTTTCTAGCTTTTCAATTCTTCTGTGTAAAATTTCTGTTTCTTCTTTGCTTGTTATCTTCATTCTAAAAATAATTTCTTCTCTTTTTGACCTTAAAATATTTAATATTTCCGAGCTAAGATCTTTATAAGAAATTAAGCCTTGTTCAAATAATTTTGCAATTTTATTAATCATAAATTTTGATTTTGACATATATTCATTTATAAAATTAATATATTCTACATCTATTATTTAAAAATGTTTATTAATAATTTTGACCCAGTTGCATTTCAAATTTTTTTCTTAGAGATAAGATGGTATTCTCTAGCTTATATATTTGGTATTATTTTTGGTTGGCTTTATTGTAAAAAAATACTTATAAAAGATGAAAAATTATTAAGTTTATTTGATGATCTAATAACTTATCTGATAATAGGAATTATCCTGGGTGGCCGAATAGGGTATATAATATTTTATAATCTTGAATATTACCTACAAAATCTATCTGAAATATTGATGATTTGGAAAGGTGGAATGTCTTTTCATGGAGGATTAATAGGTGTGATTCTAGCAACGATACTATTTAGCAAAAATAATAAAGTTAATTCATATATTTTTTTAGATTTAATTTCACTAGTGGCACCAATTGGTTTGTTTTTTGGTAGGATAGCAAATTTTATTAACTCAGAACTTTACGGAAAGGAAACTGATATTTTTTGGTCTGTAAAATTTATAGCTATTGATAATTTATCAAGACACCCATCACAAATATATGAAGCTATCTTTGAAGGTTTGATACTTTTTATTTTGTTAAATTATCTTTCCAAAAAAAAATCTTTTAAAAAACAAGGCTTAATTTCGTCAACATTTTTAATATTTTATTCTTTATTTAGATTTATATTAGAATATTTTAGGGCACCAGATCCTCAAATTGGATACTTGGCTTACAAGTTAACTCTAGGCCAATTTATTAGTATTATATTTTTTATTTTAGGAATGTCCTTATATTTATTAAAAAAAAATGAAAATTAAAAATAAATTTATATTAACTTTAGATAAATATATTTTTGAGGCACTATATAATCAAAAATCTGGATATTACATGAATAAAAATCCTTTTGGGAATAAGGGAGATTATATAACATCTCCTAATATTTCTATATTGTTTTCAGAGATGATAGCAATATGGGTTATTGCGTTTTGGGAAAATTTAAAGTGTCCAAAAAAATTTAACCTAATTGAACTAGGTGCTGGTAATGGCGAGATGATGAATCAAATAGTTAAAACCTTTAATAAATTTCCAATGTTTAAAAATTCTTGTAAAATTAATATTTTAGAAAAAAGTGTTTATTTAAAAAAAATTCAAAAAAAAAAACTTAAAAATGAAAATGTTAGGTGGTTAAAAAATTTAAACGAAGTATCAAATATTCCAAATATATTTATATCTAATGAGTTTTTTGATGCTTTGCCAATAAAACAATTTATTAAAAAAAAAAATCAGTGGTATGAAAGAAATGTCAAGCTTTCAAAATTGAATTGCAAAAAATTTATAGATATTAAATTTGATATAAAAAAAATAGAAAAGGAAATTGGTTTTAATATATCTTCTAAACAAAATTTTATTGAATATTCTCCTCTAACAATGAAATACTTAAAAATAATATCAAGAAAAATTACTTCATCTACTGGTGGTATATTGATAATTGATTATGGTTATTGGGATAACAAAATGAAAAATACGCTTCAATCAATATCTAATCATGATTTTAATGATGTATTAAAAAATTTTGGCAAAGCAGATATTACGTATAATCTTAATTTTCGACTTATAGAAAAAATGTTAAAAAAATTAAATTTAAAGATAATTGGTAAAGAAAGTCAAAAAAATTTTCTTATAAACCTTGGAATATTAAAAAGAGCAGAAATCATTTCTAAAAACTTAGCTTTTTCTAAAAAAGTTAATATCTATTCCAGAATTAAAAGGTTAACAGATAAAAACTTAATGGGAGATCTTTTTAAAGTCATTTCAGCAACTAAAAAAGGTATTAATTTTTACACAGGATTTACAAGTTGATTTTTTCAAAAAAACTGTCAAAGTTTCCTCAAATTAAACATGGCTTCTTTAATAAAATGGGGGGTAAGTCTAAAGATATTTATAAAAGTTTGAATTGTGGCATGGGATCCTCTGATTTAAAAAAAAATGTAGCAAATAATCTAAAAATAGTTAGCAAAAAAATAGGTATATCTCCAAATAAACTAATTTTACTTAATCAAGTCCATAGTAAAAAAAAAATTTTTATTAAAAAAAATTATAAATTTAATAAAATAAAACTTAAAGGAGATGCTTTGATTACTAATGCAAAACATATTGCTCTTGGTATTTTAACGGCTGATTGTGCTCCAATCCTGATTTATGACAACAATAAAAGAATTATTTCTGCCATTCATGCTGGTTGGAAGGGGGCATATAAAGGAATAATTAAGAGTGTTATAAAATTTTTTATAAAAAAAGGAAGTAAACCAGAGGATTTGATTGCCGTAATTGGTCCTTGTATTTTACAAAATAACTATGAGGTGCAAAAAGATTTTAAATATAAATTTATTAAAAAAGATAGACAAAACAAACTTTTTTTTAAAAAAAAAAAAAATAAAACATATTTTAGCCTTAATAAGTATATTTTCTACCAATTGAAAAAACTAGGCATTAAAAATTTAGAGCTAATTAACAAAGATACATTTATAGAAAAAAATAATTTTTTTAGTGCAAGAAGATCTATTAGCAAAAATGAGAATGATTATGGTAGAAATATATCAATAATTATGATTAATTAGAATACTTAAATGAAACTACTCACCGGAAATAGCAACAAAAATTTAAGTAAAAAAATTTCGAAGTATCTAAAATCTAAACTTATAAACTCAAGTATAAGAAAATTTGCTGATGGAGAGATTTATATTGAAATAAATGAAAACATTAGAGGAAATAGCATTTTCATAATTCAATCAATATCTTCACCTGCTAATGATAATTTAATGGAACTATTATTATGTATTGATGCACTTAAGAGATCTTCTGCTAAAAATATTACTGCAGTCATACCCTACTTTGGTTATGCGAGACAAGACAGAAAGGTTGTTCCCAGAACATCAATTTCAGCTAAACTTGTTTCAAACTTAATAACAAATGCAGGGGCAGATAGAGTCGTAACTGTAGATTTACATGCAGGACAAATTCAGGGTTTCTTTGATATTCCAGTTGATAATTTATTTACGACACCTATTTTTGCAAGACATGTAAAAAAAAATATTAAAAAAAAAAATATTATTTGTGTTACACCTGATATCGGTGGAACTGAAAGAGCAAGAGCTCTTGGAAAATTGCTTGATACAAATCTTGCTATAGTTGATAAAAGACGCCCAGCACCTGGTAAGTCTAAAGTAATGAATGTAATAGGTAACGTTCAAGGTAAAACCTGTATAATTGTTGATGACATTATTGATTCAGGTGGAACAATTACAAATGCGGCTGAAGCACTTAAGAAAAAAGGAGCTAAAGAAGTTTATGTTTATATAACGCATGGAGTTTTAAGTGGTGAGGCTGTTAAAAAAATTGAAAAATCAATGATTAAAAATTTAGTGATAACGGATACTATTGACAACCAGGAAAAAATTAAGAAATCTAAAAATATTGAAGTTTTACCAATATCTAACTTAATAGGTGAGGCAATTAAGAGAATTTCTAATTCGACTTCAGTATCAGATCTATTTAAATAATTAACTTGAGTTTTAAAGGAACTTAAGTTAAAAGCCTTGTTTTTATGAATTCATTAAATGCAACTATAAGAAATACCAAAACTAAAGGTGAAATTAGATCCCTTAGAATTAATGGTGGTGTCCCTGCTATTATCTATGGAGGAAAAATGGAAAACCAAAAAATTTCAGTAAATAAAAAAGAGATAAAGACATTAATAGAAAAAGAAAATTTTTTATCAAATACAATTAAACTTAAAATAGATGAAAAAGAAGAAAATGTTTTGCCTAAAGAAATTACATTCAATGTGCTTAGTGATGAGCCTCAGCATATTGACTTCTTAAGAATAATTAAAGGTGGAAAAGTAACTTTAGAAATACCAGTGAAATTTATAAATAATGAAAAATCACCTGGGCTAAAAAGAGGTGGAGTATTAAACATTGTAAGAAGAAAAGTAGAGTTAAAATGCCCAACAGAAAATATACCTACAGAATTAGTTGTTGATTTAGAAAACGTAGATATTGGTGCAAGTTTTAAAATTTCTTCTATTAAATTACCTGAAAATGTCACTCCAACAATTCGAGGTAGAGATTTTGTAGTAGCAACACTTGCAGCACCGACTGTAATTAAAGAGCCTGAAAAAACAGCAGAAGTAGCTGCTGAAGGAGAAGGAGAAACCGAAGGTTCAGCAACAGCAACCGAAGGAGCTGATGGAGAAGTAAAAACTGCAGATGGTGAGAAAAAAGATGACGACAAAAAAGAAGAGAAAAAATCCCCAGCAGAAAAAAAATAATCAAAAAATTGAAAATCTTTATTTTCTATCTTAAAAAATTATGCTTCTATTCGTAGGCTTAGGTAACCCAACACCTGATAGTGAAAACAATAGACACAATGTAGGATTCAAAATTATTGATGCAATAAATAAAAAATTTGGTCTATCTAAACAAAAACCTAAATTTAAAGGGTTACTTACCACAGGCAATGTTAATGAAAAAAAGGTTTATGCAATAAAACCCCTAACATTCATGAATAATTCAGGAATATGTATTCGTGAATTAATAGAATACTTCAAAATTGATGTTGAGGATGTAATTGTGTTTCACGATGACTTGGACATTGATTTTGGAAAAATTAAAGCAAAATTTGGAGGATCGAGCGCTGGTCACAATGGAATTGGATCTATAGATAAATTTATTGGAAAAGATTATTCACGAGTTAGGATTGGGATTGGTAAACCAAAAATTGAAAAAGCTAAAGATTCAATAACTGATCATGTTCTTAAAGATTTTGATGAAGAGGAAATGTTAGAACTAACAAAAATTACAAAAAATATAACTGACTCCATATCAATTCTACTTGATAAAAAATTAGATCTTTTTTCAAGTACAGTAAATAATAAATAAATGAGTTTTAAGTGTGGAATTGTAGGATTGCCTAATGTGGGCAAATCTACTTTATTTAATGCATTAACAAATTCAAGTAAAGCTCAGGCAGCGAACTTTCCATTTTGTACTATTGATCCAAATATTGGTGTAGTTCCTGTCCCTGACGAAAGATTAAATCAATTAACCAAAGTTTCAAAATCTAAAAAAAAAATAAACACTACAATATCTTTTGTAGATATTGCCGGCCTTGTAGCGGGAGCTTCAAAAGGTGAAGGACTAGGCAATAAATTTCTATCACACATAAGAGAAGTAGATGCAATTATTCACTTGATTAGATGTTTTGACTCTGAAGATATTCAAAATGTTAACCCAAATGTAGACCCAATAAGAGACCTTGAAATTATTGAAACGGAAATGATGTTGGCTGACCTCGAGTCTATTCAAAAAAGATTAGAAAAAAATAACAAAAAAAATGTAGATGAAGAACAGCTAAAATTACTAGAAATAGCTCTGGATTGTATAAATAATGATAAAGATATTAATATTTTAAAAGACAAGTTTGAAAAAAAATTATTAAATCAAAGCGGCTTACTATGTATAAAACCAAAAATTTTTGTATGTAATGTAGATGAAGATAGTGTTCAAAATGGAAATAAATATACAGAATCTTTTGTAAAAAAATTTGGAAACAAAAATATATTAATTGTTTCAGCTGATATTGAAAATCAAATAAACCAGCTAGCTCATGAAGAAAAAGATAGTTATATGAAAATGATAGGTTTAAAAGAAACAGGTTTAAATATGTTAATTCAAAAAGGGTATAATATTTTAGAATTAGAAACTTATTTTACCTCTGGTCCTGAAGAAACAAGGGCTTGGACAATTCAGAAAAATTGCACAGCACCAAAAGCAGCTGGTGAAATCCACTCAGATTTTGAAAAAGGTTTTATTAGAGCTGAAACCATTGCTTTTAAAGATTTTATAGACAATCAAGGATGGATAAATTCTAAAACTAGTGGAAAAATGAGATTAGAAGGTAAAGATTATATTGTGAAAGATGGCGATATATTAAACTTTAGATTCAATACGTGACCAAATTTTTTTCATACTAAAATAAACCAAAATAGTTAGAATAATTAAATACACAATTACTTTAAAGCCCATTTTATGTCTTGCTTCTAACTGAGGTTCTGCAGTCCACATTAAAAATGTTGTTATATCTTTTGCCATTTGTTTTTCTGTCGCTTTAGTTCCATCGCTATACTCTACCGCATCATCAGTTAAGGGTTTTGCCATTCTGATATTATTTCCATACATATATTTATTATAATAAACACCATCATCTAAATTAATTCCAGCTGGTGGATCTTCATAACCTAGAAGAAGGGAGTAAATATAGTCTGGTCCTCCACTTCTTGCTTTTGCTAAAACTGACATGTCAGGTGGATAAGCTCCACCATTTGCTGCTTGCGATGCTTTTACATTTTCATATGGCATTACAAATTTATCTGACAATCTAGCTGGTCTTACAAACATTTCTCCTTCATTATTTGGGCCATCTGTAACTTCAAAACTAGCCGCGATAGCTTTTACTTGTTCAATAGAAAATTCTGGTCCACCCTTCTCACTTAAATTTCTATAACTTAGATATTTCATTGAATGGCATGAAGCACAAACTTCTGCATATATTTGGTAACCTCTTTGAAGTGATGCCCTATCAAATTTACCAAATAATCCTTTAAAACTCCAATCACCTTTTAATAAATTTTCTTTTTCTGCTGCATTAACTTGAAAGCTTCCCAGCATTATAAAAATAACTAAATAAGATATTTTAAGAATATTTTTCATTAGATTAATATAAACTTTCTTTTTTTTTAACAGTTGATGGGTTTGAGAAACCTCCGAGAACTGGCTCTGTAATACTTAAAGGTAAAGGCATAGTTTTTTCTTTAAACCCGAGAACTGGAAGTATTATTAAAAAATGAATAAAATAATACGCTGTCGCAACTCTCGCTACTAGTAAATAAAGTCCTTCAGCTGGCATTGCGCCCACATAACCAAGTATTAAAACATCGATTACTAGAATCCAGTAAAATTGCTTATACAAAGGTCTAAAAACTGCAGATCTTATTTTTGAAGTGTCTAGCCATGGCAGGGCTGCTAATACTAAAATTGATGATAGCATTGCTATAACACCCATTAACTTGTCAGGCACAGATCTTAAAATTGCATAGAAAGGTAATAAATACCATTCTGGAACAATATGGGCAGGTGTAACCATTGGGTTTGCTTCAATATAATTATCTGCATGACCTAAAATATTTGGTGAATAAAAAACAAAAAAAGCAAAAACCAACATAAACATTAATAGTGCAAATGCATCTTTAATAACTATGTATGGATGAAATGGCACTGTATCTTTTGATGGTTTCTTAACATCAATTCCTATTGGGTTATTATTTCCTGGAATATGTAATGCCCAAATATGTAATATGACTAATCCCAAAATTAAAAAAGGAAGTAAATAATGTAAAGTAAAAAATCTTGTCAAAGTAGGATTGTCAACTGAATACCCTCCCCATAACCAAGTTACTATGCTTTCTCCAATTAAAGGTATTGCACTAAAAAGATTAGTAATTACAGTTGCTCCCCAAAAACTCATTTGTCCCCATGGTAAAACATACCCCATAAAGGCAGCGGCCATCATTAAAAGATAAATTATTATTCCAATAATCCAAATTATCTCTCTTGGAGATTTATATGATCCATAAAATAATGATCTAAAGATATGAATATAAACTGCTAAAAAAAACATTGATGAGCCATTTGAATGAATATATCTAATTAACCAACCATAATTTACATCCCTCATTATGTGCTCAACGCTTTCAAAAGCTAAATCTGCATGAGCAATGTAGTGCATTGCCAAAGTTAAACCAGTAACAATTTGAATAATTAAACAAAAAGTTAATATTCCACCAAAAGTCCACCAGTAATTTAAATTTTTAGGAGTTGGATAGTCTGATAAATGATTTCCTAGTGTTAAAAGAGGTAATCTATCATTAAACCATTTTCCAAATTTTGATTTAGGAATGTACTCGTGATCACTCATAATTTATTTTTTACCCAATTTTAATTGTATTACTATTTACAAATTCATATTTTGGAACTTCCATATTTGTTGGAGCAGGACCTTTTCTTATTCTTCCAGATGTATCGTAGTGTGATCCATGGCAAGGACAAAACCATCCATTATAATCACCTTTATCGTTTAATGGCACACATCCTAAATGAGTGCAAACACCCACCATCACTAACCACTCTGGATCTTTTGCTCTATCTTCATCTCTTTGTGGATCTTTTAAATCATCCATTTTAACAGCTCTTGCTTCAGCTATCTCTTCAGTAGTTCTTCTTTTAATAAAAACTGGTTTTCCTCTCCAAAGCACCGTAATAGCTTTTCCAAGCTCAACTGAACTAACATCAATCTCAGTGGTTGCTAAAGCTTTAACTGAGGCATCTGGATTCATTTGATCAACTAAAGGCCAAACAGCAGCTCCTACGCCTACTGCTCCAACTGCGTATGATGCAGTAAATAAAAACTCTCTTCTTTTAATTTTTTTATCGGACATATTTAAAATTTTGTTTATTGTTATCTAATATATGATTTCATATAAGAAAAAAGATTTTTTTCCATGGAAACAATGACACATAACTATATGCAATTAAGACCCAAAATAGCCTTATATGAACCTGATATACCTCAAAATGCAGCTGCAATTATCAGAACTTGTTCTTGTCTTGGGGCAGATTTGGAAATTATAGAGCCGTGTGGATTCTTGTTTAGTGATAAAAGATTTAAAAGGGTAGTCATGGATTATATGGATAAAAAAATGATTAAGTTTTACCAAAGTTATGATGAGTTTTTCAAAGCGAAAAGGAATCAGAGGGTAGTCTTAATTACAACTAAAGCTTCAACATCATATGATTGTTTTAATTTTAAAATTAATGATACTATTTTATTTGGAAGAGAAAGTGCTGGTGTGCCTGAAAAAATTCATAATTTAGTAAATAAAAAATTAAAAATACCAATGAAGAATAATAAAAGATCGTTAAATATTGCATCATCAGTAGCAATAATTCTTGCAGAAAGTTTAAGACAAAATAGATTTAATCATAATGGATAAGGAAATTAAAAAAAAACTTGTTAAAAATTGGTTTAAGATATTGCAAGATGTAATTTGTAATGAAATTGAAAATATAGAAAATTCCCCAAAAAAATTTATTTCAAAAAGTTGGTCTAAAAACTCTTTAAGAGATGAAGGTGGTGGAGAGTATCGAATATTAAAGGATGGGAAAATATTCGAAAAAGTTGGTGTAAATTTTTCTGAGGTGTATGGAAAATTTTCTAAAGATATGAAAAAAAATATTCCTGGTACAAAAATTAATCCCAACTTTTGGGCTTCAGGAATATCTGTTGTAATGCATATGAAAAATCCTAAAATACCTGCAATGCATTTTAATACTAGATATATCTATACAACATTTGGATGGTTTGGTGGAGGAATAGATTTATCACCAAGTGTAAGAGATAAAAAAGAAAAAAATTGGTTTCATAATGAATTAAAAAAAACTTGCAATAAGCATAATAAAGATTATTACAAAAAATATAAAAAGTGGTGTGACAAATACTTTTACTTATCACACAGAAAAGAAACTAGAGGAATTGGTGGAATTTTTTTTGATTATAAAAAAAAAAATTGGGAAAAAGACTTTGAATTTGTAAGGGATCTGGGTCTTTCTTTTAAAAATATTTTTAGTTCAATTATTATGAAAAAATATAAAAAGAAATGGAGTATAAAAGAAAAAGAATTACAATATATGAAAAGAGGAAAGTATGTTGAGTTCAATCTATTATATGATAGGGGGACTAAGTTTGGCCTACAAACTGGTGGTAACATAGAAGCAATTTTAATGTCTTTACCTCCGATTGCGAAATGGAAGTAATATGGAAAAAGAACCAATAACTGTTCAAAGCCTGGAAAAATTAAAACAGGAATTAATTTTTTTAAAAGAAAAAAAACGACCAGAAATAGTTTCGGCAATAGCTGAAGCTAGATCTCATGGTGACTTAAAAGAAAATGCAGAATACCACGCAGCAAAAGAAGAGCAATCTCACAGTGAGGGCAGAATACAAGAGATAAACGATCTAATTGCAAGAGCAAATGTGATTGATATTACTAAAATGACTAATGAAGGAAGGGTTATTTTTGGTTCAACTGTTTATTTGGAAAACCTGGATACAGGAGAAAAAATTAATTATAAAATTGTTGGAAAAGATGAAGCTGATATAAAAAATAAACTAATATATTTTCAATCACCGATAGGAAAAGGGTTGATTGGTAAAAATAAAAAAGATTTAGTTGAAGTAAAAACTCCTGCAAGTATTAAAAACTTTGAAATTAAAGATGTAAAATATATTTAATCCAAAACAATTTTATCAATTTCTTTATCTGAAATCTTAAAATTATTATCTACCCATTTTTGTTCAATCGCTTTTAAATTAAGTCCTAACTTTTCACCCTCAGGAATATTATATTTTGTCATTAAAGTTTTGGCTTTTACTGGGAATTTTGGAGGGTTTTTATCTTCAAATAGTTTAATCATTACTAATAATTGTTTTTCCATTTTTTTAGACCTAAATAATTCAAAGTTTAATAAGTCTAATAAGAATTGTTTTCCACTTTTATAAAAAATTTTCCATAGATTAGCTTCTGAAAATGTTTTTTTATTAATTTTTATAGAAAAAAAATTATTTAAAAATTTAAGTCTTTTTTGATCATTTTTTGAAAGATTAAATTTATAGAGAAAATACTCAACATTATCTGAACCATCTATAACCATAAGAGCTATAAGCATAATAAAATCTAGCTTATTAAAAATTTTTTTTTTGTTAACATTTAGATTATTAAAAATATTTATTTCTTTAAATTGGGGAAAAATTAAATTTATAATTTCAGAACAAAAACTATCTTTTGTCAATTTAGCAAAACCTTTAGATTTAATTAACTTTCTAAACTCATCTAGTAACCTTTCAGAAGATATGTTGGCAAAACCATTTAAATTTTTTTTGATTGAATTTGTAACATCGGTATTATGATTATTGTTACTATAGTTTAAAAAAAATCTCACATATCTTAAAATTCTTAAGTAATCTTCTTTAATTCTTTTTTCAGGATCTCCTATAAATTTAACTTCACCATTTTCTAAATCATTTTTACCATTGAAAGGATCAAATAGGTTTCCATTTAGATCTGCATAAATGGAATTAATTGAAAAGTCTCTTCTCGACGAATCTAAACTCCAATCATTTGAAAATTTAATTTTTGCATGACGTCCATCAGTTGAAATATCTTCTCTTAAAGAGGTTATCTCAAATGTTTTTTGGTTTATTATGGCTGTTATCGTCCCATGTTCAATTCCTGTATCATAAAACTTAATATTATTTGCTTCAAGTATCTTGGACACTTCTGCTGGTTTTAAATTAACTGCAAGATCTATATCATCAACTTCTTCATGTTTTAAAATTTTTCTAACACACCCACCAACATACCTTATCTCACTAGTATCTGAAAATTCTTCTATAGCTTTAAATATTTTTTTAACTTCTGTTTCTTGGGATAGTTTTTGGAATGCTAAATATATATAATCAAAATTTTTTGATTTAAGAAAAAGTTTATTTAAAAAAGTTATCATATATGGCTGGGGCGCTAGGATTCGAACCTAGGATGCCGGTACCAAAAACCAGTGCCTTACCACTTGGCTACGCCCCAATATTAATTTCGTATAACATAAAAAAAAAAATTATATAGTTTTTGATGTAATACACCA
>Ga0114997_10001447_pt1 | contig 19779 bp, 13 predicted proteins | sample ArcticOcean_MG_C_2_FD_87045 | JGI IMG/M metagenome (GOLD analysis project Ga0114997, IMG submission 87045) | Marine microbial communities from western Arctic Ocean - ArcticOcean_MG_CB4_136 | ecosystem: Environmental > Aquatic > Marine > Oceanic | place: Arctic Ocean: Canada Basin | collected...
CTTGCCCAATAATGTTCTCAACTTCATTTAACAATTCTTTATTTTGAACCATTTGAAGCATTAAAGAAGAATAACTAGTGACATTATGTGTGTGTATCACCTCAGTATTTATAGGATCAATATTTTTAGTTAAAGGGCTACCCCAACTTGCATTTATGTCTTCATCGCTGTTCTTGAGACATGATACTATAAAATCGAACTCAGATTTTAAAGACTGAAGATCCGAACCTCTAAAAAGATTTTTCTTTAAAAGAAAACCATTGTCATTAAAATTATCCAATTTTATTTAATTATCTTCTTCTAAATATCTTCAGATTTTTAGATCAATTAGCTCTTCTTTTGTTACTGTAATGGTTTGCTTTATATTATTTACGCCTATGGAAAATATTTTACCAATTGGTAGCATAAGAGTTAAATGGTCATTCGCATCGTTTGATTCACTATTCGTAAGGCCTTCAAATAAAAAATTATCAGCGCCCGTTACAGTTACATTAGTCGATTGTCTTTGCCCATCTAGATTAGTAACCTTGATGCGGATAGGTATCAAGTTATCATTAACGTTTTCCGTATAGGTTTCTGTGACATCAACAGCATTGTATATTTTTAATCCAGGAAGCCAGTCCATTGGGAAATGTATTTGCTTCGTTCCCCATGTAGCTGCGTATATACCATATTTAGGATGACCTTTTACTGCTCTACTCGCTAACCCCGAAAACCATACTTTATTTAGGTCATTGCCAGACGGTTCCGCCGCGCCAGTATAATGCCATCCATCATCCCAGATCTCAACCCATGAGTGATTTCCTGAATTGTTATACCATAAACGAGTACCAACAAATCTTGCTGGAATACCGATACTTCTACACGCATCAATAAGCAAGATACTTAAGCCAGTACAAGATGCAAGCCCAGCTTCTATACTTTCATATGGTGACTGGTCCGCTTTTGGTCTTTCAGTGGAGTATTTCACTCCTAAAATATCAAATATTGTATTATTTAAAATAGTTGCAGCTTCGTAAGCAGATGAGGCCTTTTTCATCACACCATTAAATCTATTGTAAAAGTCCCTGCGCCAATTATCTCTTTTTTCATTTAGGTTTCCATAAGGTAATACGTATTCAAGAAATATAGAATCAGGGATATTTTCCCCCCACGTTGACTTTTTAGAAGCACTATATGCTAAATCACAATTATCTAGCAAAAAATCTGAACTGACAATCTTCAAATCATGTTTTGGCATATGCTTAATAAGCCAGTTCATCCCATCACCGTGATTTTCAGGAACCGAGTTAAGCGCTTTTTGAATCTGAAATCTATTATTCCCTGCTATTTCCAACTCATCGCTAAAATCAAACCCGAAAAGTTGATGAATAACAAGAACTACAATTATTAGATAACTTTTAATAAAAGAACTACTCACTTTTAACCCACCCATCATCGCCATGATCGCGATTTTCAGATTGAAGAGCACTTACCATTTGTTTTAAATCCCTAAAGCCACCGATAGTAAACCATATAATAATTATCACAGACACAATCATGTGTATGTATATGTAATACTTCCAATAAATCATCCAAGTAGTATTAACAACATCACTTGAGAGGTTATATATGGTTCCAACAATAAAAACTAATGTAAAAATGCCTGTCCAAGCATAATTCAATATATAAATCAATTTGTCTGTTTTTGTAAATTCTTCTCCCATTCCAAATATTTTCCAACCAAAATTTGGTTCACTATCAATTATATTTACCTCACCATCAATGCTATACTTATTTCTATTTAATAATTTATCCATATTTACTTTTTGCTTTGGACCCAGCAAAGATACAGTAACGTAAGAAATTGAAGATGACGCCATACCTAAACCCCAATATTCTTGGCCATTGATGTTTTTCAAAAAAGATAAACTGGATTTTAACTGCAAATAAGAATTCGGATCTAGCAGCCAACTGTCCGGTATTTGCTTGACCAATGTTCCACCAACTCCAATAAAAGCACCTATTACCATCGCTGTCCAAGCAGCAGGCGTTGTACCTCTATCCCAGTACAAACCGCCAATTATTACCGCGCCACAACCACCAGAAAAAATAGCAGCTGTAATAGCAAAATATAGTGCAATCTTTTGACTCTGGCTAAAAAGCAGACTAAAAAGGAAAATAAAAATAGCCACACCAAAAATAGAATATCTAAGCACTTTAATATGCGTTTCTTTATCAAAAGGCTCTTTTCTAAATGGCATTACAACATCCTGAATAAAAATTGAGCCCCATGAATGTAAATAAGTATCGTGTGTACTTATAAACGCAGCCAACATTAATGCAGCAAACGCACCAAGCAGACCAACCGGTAAAACCTCTGATAATACAAACGGGGCACGCATTTGACTCATTAAAGTATCTGTCGAGAGAGTACTTAAAGATGCATTAACAGAATCTGCTACACTTTGATAATCAGGATGATTTAAGTATACATATACGAGAACAGGAACTAGGAACATAAATAACCCCTGCGGCAGTCCCCTAAAACCAGCTAAAACACTGCCCATTTTTGCCTCGTGAGCGCTTTTTGCCGACGAGTTGTAACCCTGCGACCCTTGCCAACCAAGTGTTCCATACATAACACCAATAATACCTATGAAAAAGTACCAAAAATTAAAATCTTCAACATGACTAGTTTTAAATGGGTTAATTTTTGAGGAATTCTCATATTTTATAGTGATGTCTTCAATTTTCTTCTTTTGATCAAAGCTATCAAGTTTATTAAAAGATTTATCTTTCTGGAGATTTTTAATTTCCAAAGAAGCAAGGTTTCTTGGCGTTTTCTCAAGCGACTCGGTCACTTGGTCCCAACCAATTGAGAAAAACAAGTAAACTGTAATAATAAAGAGAACGATTGTAACAAATACACCTTGAAAAAAGTCAGCTATAATAACCGCTATTTGTCCACCAGTATAGACAAAATACAGAGAAATACTAAGCAAGAAAATCATAACCAGAGGATACATTGGGACACCTAGAAAAGAAGCAGGTAAACCACAATAATTAATAAAAAATTGAGCTCCAACAGCAGGAAAGATTCCAAAATTTATTAAACCAGCAAAAAAAGCAACTATTCCTGCGAATATACGAAAATTCCTGCTATATCTTTTTTCAAAAAATTGCGCTAATGTCAAGCTTCTAGTCATTCGAAACCTATAAATAACCCAACCAGACATCGTTATCGCTAATATAATAATACCCTGGCTCAATCCCCACCATGATAGTGCAAAGCCAGCCACGTAACCCATTTCTAGAAACATTACTATAGATATAGCGCCTAGACCAGCGACACCACTAGAAACTGAAATAACATATCGCCCGGCAGTCCTCCCTGCTGATAAAAAGTCCGTCACGCTTTTCATTAAGCCTTTGGTCAAACTAACTGTATAAACCATAGCCCCTAAAACGACTACTACCACCAGCCAATCAATAAATGACAAATTCATTCTGCCCAGACCTTTCCATCTTTACGAATAATTACTTTTTGATTTTCTAAAACTACAGAAGCTTCCCAACCTGAAGGCGTTAGCACAACTTTTGGTGGCCAGGGAATATCTGTCGTTGGGCTACTTTTTAATCTTAAAGATTTGATCGAATCTGAGTATTTATTATTTTTAAAATAATAATTTCTTTGCCTATAATATAGCTGCCTAAGCGCCCATTTTACCTTATCGAGTTTTTTGCTACTGTACTCAACAATTTTACTGTCAATTGTTTTTTCGGTAAACTGAACAATACCCCACAGGTCTGGCATGTGCATATAGATTAAACCTTGAGGAGACCAGACCCAATTATGTTCCGGTTTATTCGTTTTTACATATTTACCATCTATAATATCGGTTTCCCAATGCACCCTACTAAAATTCACTTTCCATTGCTCACTTTCCTTAGGCTTTTCATTTGCTCGGAAATTACCAAAAAACGATTTCCAAGGTATAGCAACCTCAATACTCCAGCTACTATCTATATCTTTAGGGTTATTTAAGGTTCCATCAATATGTACACTAGTTATTAAATCTGGTATATCCCAAGAGTCTAACGCGACTTTTGCTCCATCATGGTACGGCTTTTCTAATATTAAGTCCCACTCTGTCCCATAAGCATTCACTTCTAATTCATAATAATTATGAGTATCGCCGTCAGGGTCTAAAAATATTTCAAAATCATTATCCTTATAGATTACGGCATCCCTCTCTTTTAAAGTAGCCCAAACATGAGTCTCTTCAATCAAGACAGCAAAATAAAAATAATTTTTATCCCAGAGCATTTTTACTCTTGTATCAAAGTACGGTAATGGTTTTAAATCGCCTTCGATGTCTACAAAAGAATCTGTCCAATCTACATCTTCCCACGCTTTTTCTGTTATTTTGCCATCTAAAATAATTGGGTGGTCAGTTTTATAACATATATATGTTTTAGGATTGTATTCAATTTTGCCTTCCGGAAATTCATTACCCCAAAATCCTTGGCTATAAATAAAAGAATTAAATGCGAGAACTGATAAACAAGTCGCGATATCTAAGGAACGTTTCATTCAATGCCTGGAATTGTATTTTTTAAAACATCGACCATTACTTTATATCCCTCTTTTGTTGGATGAACACCATCACTCCCATAAGCAGACAACAAGCCTTTTTGACCATCAACCATAGCAGAATAATAATCAATAAACGGTATATTATTTTGATTTGAATACTTTTTAAGGGAGCTATTTACTTGGGAAATTTTTCCAGGAACATCTATCACTTCTTTATTCCAAGAGTAACTATAAACAGGAGTAATAGTAGAAAGAGCGACAGTTATCTTATTTTTTGAACAAATTTCTGCCATTGATGTTATGTTATCAATTATCATTTCTGGAGTGGATGGACCATTATTTTCCGCTATATCATTTGTCCCACCATTAATTATTACCATTTTCGGATTAAGATGAATAGCATCTTGCTTAAACCTTATTAGCATTTGTGGAGTGGTTTGACCTCCGATACCACGATTTATAAAATTATTTTTTTTAAAAAACGCAGGATTACTAACCGCCCATCCCTCTGTAATAGAATCGCCCATAAAAACAATTTTATCATTATCAGATTTCATAACTTCTTCGTTTTCTTTTTGGAACCGTTTAAGATTAGGCCAGTCTAATTCCTCATTTGTTTGAGCAGCTGCTTCTTTTGTTTTGTCTAATCGTTCCATTCGTATGTCATTTTCTAGTGTCATCACATCTCCATTAAATTGCTATTAATTACTTAAGTCTTCAACGCTATTAAACTCAAACTTTGGCTCAAAGCCTAAAGCTTCTTTTATACCTCTCGATGGAAAGTATTGAATAGTTTTTTCTTCATCAGGAAACATATTAAAGTAGTTATTATCAAAACGCCCAGTATCATTAATACAAAGCGTATAAAATCTATAAATAAATGATTTAGAATGAATTTTAATAATATAAATATCTCCAGCCTTTTTAATTTCTGTGGAAAAGTTCTGCTTTGGGATTTTCAAATTTTTAGGACTGTTAAAGACATGATCGTTACTAGAAACAGTAAAACCATTGAAAACGACATTAGCCCTCATTAAGACCTCATTGATTTTACTTTCTGGAAAAAGAACTTTCTTTTTAACTGTGAACACCTTTTCTGAAATATTAGATTGAATATTTAAATTAAAATTATGACTATATTGAACAAGATTTTTAAAATCACGCACCTCTAAAATCATTGTAGCGTCTTTTAACATATCTCCATCGTTAACAATATAAACATTTATATAATTCTCCTCACTTCCAAACGATATTAAAAGAGGCCTGAAAAATTCTTTAGCATAATAATGCAGTGCTTTCCAATTGCCAAAATAATCTAAAGATGACCAAGATGCGCCAGGCCAACAATCATTTAATTGCCAATACAAAGAACCCATACAGTAAGGCATACTTCTTCTGTGTGATTCCACAGCAATTTTTATAGCTTCACCAGCCATAATTTGGCTTGACATGACGAAAGAGGCGAAATCTTTGGGCGGTTTCAGATGCATTAAAATGTATTTTAAAACATTATCATTACCTAATGAAGCTTTTTGGTGCTGTTTTATAACAGCTGAATTAACATTTTGATCTTCAACTTTACAAAAATAATTTATTGTTTTTAAATCTGGATATGACTGCATACCGAATTCAGACATAAAGCGCCCAATATTGTTTTCAAATTCTATAAAGTCACCTCCACTATGCCAAACGCCCCAATAATGATTATCGCCACTGCCATACTGTTGACCAACATCTGGTAAAAGATCGTTGTCGCCAGGGGATGAAGGCCAATACAAACGATTAGGATCAAGTTGATGGCAAATAGCAGGTAAAACAGCGTGGAATAGCTTCTTGTAATCTTTTAGATAAAGTTCCTCAGGAAATGTCTCTTTCCAGCCCCAATTGTACCAAGCCCATGCAACTTCATTATTGCCACACCATAATCCTATTGAAGGGTGATTTCTTAACCTCCGAACCTGGAATTCTGCCTCTTCCCTAACGCTTTCTAAAAAATTGTCATCGCCAGGATAAAGTGTACATGCAAACATAAAATCCTGCCATACGATTAAACCCATTTCATCACACAAATTATAAAAATCATCGCTTTCATAAATTCCGCCGCCCCAAACTCGTACTGTATTCATGTTTGCCTCTACCGCGCTCTTTAATATATCAGAATAATTTTCTTTGGTTAGTCGTGTAGTGAACGAATCAGCTGGGATCCAATTAGCTCCTTTTGAAAATATAGGCTTACCATTTACAACAAATGTAAAGCTAGAACCTTTTTTGTCTTTTTTTTGTTTTACTTTAAAATCTCTCAAACCAACGCGCCTTTTAAAAGAGTCTTGAAAGGAATCTGTTTTTACAATTACAGTAAAATTGTACATTTCTTGCCTACCATGCCCTACTGGCCACCATAATTCAGGATCTACAATTTCAACATTTTTTTTAATTTCATTATGACCCGGAACCAAATCAATCGATTTCAATATATTTATTTTGCTATTTGGTTCGGTAATTAATAAAGCGACCTTGCAAGGAATTACTACTTCAATGCTCACAATTACGCATATTCTAGCACTTTTTTTATCGACTGCTATTTGTTCAAAATAAACATCCTCTATTCTAAAACTATCATATGCAAATAACTCAACTGGTTGCCATATCCCAGAAGTAGCGAAACTAGGACCCCAATCCCAACCGTAATGATAGGGCGCTTTCCTAGTATATGGGCTTGTCATCTTTATTTTGTCATTATCTGCCGGTAACACATATTTTTTTTCTTTCATCAGCGGTTGAGCTGTAGCTATAGGGGAAAGAAACTTTATAATTAATTCATTATTATTTTTTTTCAATAGATTTTTAACATCTTTTACCCAGGGACGAAACATATTATCTGCGAAAAAAATTTTCTTTTCATTTAAAAAAACTTCCGCATAAGTATCTAAACCATAAAATTTCAAACTTACTTTAGTTCTATTTATTAGTTCAGTTTCTAAATTAAATATTAGTCTATAAAACCATTTTTTGCCTGATATCCATTGCAGGTCAATTTCATTTATTCCAATAAATGGATCTACTATTTTATCATTATTGATTAGGTCAGTATGTACACACCCAGGAACAGAAGCAGGCATCCATTTTTCGGTACCCTCTTCCTGAAATTCCCAGTTAGAATTCAATAACTGCTTGGTATACTTGTTCATTTAATATGTGTGTTTGTTTTTCTTCGTCCGATTAAATAAATACATTTTTACCCAAATACTCCCTACAATAAAAAGTGTTGTCGGGAAAATAAATAGCTATTAATATTTAATATCTTAACGCTAAGATACTTGTAATATATAGTTCCTAGACGTTATCAGACTAATAAAAACAAAAAAAGAAGGAGCATCGAATGCTAAAATCGTTATTAAAAAATACTTTTTTAATAATTACTTTTACTTCTCTTACTCTATTTTCCCAAGATACTACTGAAGTAGTTTGGGATGCTAGCCTACAACCAGGACAGCTTGAAGACGCTGTTACTGCTGGTGGGTCTGGTGTGTATAGACTAGAAGCGGGTAAAAAGTATTTAACAAAAGAGAATATCCCTGTTTCGGCAGATCAAAAAATCCATATTGTAGGTGCAAAACCTGCTAATGGTGGTAAGCCAGCAGAAATCCAGCCAATCGCAGGTACAGATGGAGTCATTGGTCACAAAGACGGTCAATTTTTCAATCTAGTTGGTGATAAAGCTGAGCTCGGTTTAAAGGGATTAATACTTAATGCTTACGCAGCTGGCGAACAAGGTTCCGTTGGAATTGCGGCTGCTAGATCAACCCATAATAAAATCATAGTTGATGATTGCATCATTACTCATGTGAATTTCTTGGCTTTTCATACAATGGGAAGACATACAGATTTTCATATTTCTAATTCTGTTATCAAGGCTTTTACAAATGGTCCAGGTGGAATGTTTTATGGTGGCGCTGTTTGGGGAGGTGGTTTTTGGATGGGAACTATCGACACATTAGTTTTTGAAAAAAATACTGTTGATGGCGTATTGGGTGAAGCACTCGTTATTTATGAGCACGTAGACCACGGTATTGTTGATCATAATACATTTTCTAATATTGTAATGGATGTAATCTGGTATAGAGGCCAAAACAACTTACAGGTCACAAATAACCTTCTCTACAATACCAAATCTTATGGACAGTCCACAAATGATGTCACTGGTTGGGGTGTATGGTGGAAAGGCGGAGTGGGTCAGATGGCTTTGAGAAAAGCTGGACTAGTAAACCCTGCAGGTTTTCTTGATATTACTCCTGCTATAACAACAACTGACACTTCCGATCAATGTGTTGTCACTACTACAATTACTACTCCTGCTGATACTCAAGCAGTATCTGCTGGTACTTATGTTATGGCTGACGGTCAAGTTGTAGACATGAATAACAGAAACATTAAGTGGTCTAACAATGCAGCTGTCTGGAGTCCGGCGTTAACTGGATTTATGAATTCTATGGCTGGACCTGAGAATTCTTGGTCTTGGGACGTAACTACAGTTACACCAGATTCTGTAACAATTACACCTGGCGTAACTACTTTAGATACTTCTGCTTATGCAGCAGATGGATCTGGTTGTGTTGTTACATCAACTACTACTGCTGCTGATACAGTGACACATCCAGGTACTGGTGGTACTACTGTTGTTACTGTTCGTGATACAATGAGAACCGCTGCGCAACAACTGGTTTGGGCTGATGATTCTACCCTAGCAACTGTTGCTGCAAATATGGGTGTTACACAGTCGATGAATGCTGTATTAAATTGGTCTGATTTACAGTGCCAAATTGATGAGATGTACATTACAAAACAGTTAGCAAGAACACTTGATTTTAGAGATGATCAATCTACTCAAGGTGTTGGTGCAAATAACAACTGGATGTACGAACATGACAACTCTATGGTTTCCGTAGAATGGCCAATGCACTATAATGCTAGCTACAGTTCAATTTCTACTGCTGCTACTCATAGTACTACTGGCGGACCAATTGGAGACCCTCGTTGGACTCCTGTTGTTTTAGGTACAGATAATTCTTCAGCTTTGCCAAAAGCATTTGCATTAAAACAGAATTATCCAAATCCGTTTAACCCAACAACTGAAATTGAATTCAGCATTTCTCAAGCATCTACAGTTAACTTGACAATTTTCAATGTCTTAGGACAGAAAATTAGAGTTTTAGCTAATGGTGTTAAAATGGCTGGTACTCATAAGTTACGTTGGAATGGAATTGATGAAAGTGGTCAGTCTGCTTCTACAGGCATATACTTCTATACTTTAACAGATGGAACTACTACTGTTACTAAGAAGATGGCTTTCATGAAATAATAATTAGTTTAATTATTATTCCGTTACAATTAAAGGGGTAGTTAATTTTAACTACCCCTTTTTTCAATGCTAAACCCTATTTCTAAAATATTAAACCAATTATTAAAATGAAATTATTTAAGTACATACTTTTTATTATCTTTTACCTTTTTACTTCTTGCTCATCTAAAGAAAAAGTCGAGGAGACTATTAAAAATACATCTCAAGAAAACAAAGAAACATTATCAGCTTCAAAAAGGCCTATTACAAAAAATTATGAACCATCATCTGTTTGTGCTTGCAGCAACGATGGGTTAAAAGCATTAAATGACATGTTGTCTATTAGACAGCGTTATCAAGATTTTGAAACCTATAACGATGATTATGCTTCTGTTGAAAAGGTTGCTAATCTACAAGATCGATGGGTTATGATAAGAAATACTTGCTTGCGCAAATTTGCTTCGAAATTATTTGTTCCAAGCAATTGCAATGAACCCGAGAAAATAGGATATTTCAAAGATAAACTGTATAAGTTAGGTATTGATTCTATTTAAGGTAAATAAAACTCAAAAAAGGACTACATTTATGAATTTTTTTTATTTAGCTATTATTATTTTTTCATCTTTTATCAACACAGTTATAAATGCACAAAGCATCACTATCTCCGGTTATGTTAAAGATAAATTTAGCGGTTCTCCTTTGACCGGTGCTAACGTATTTATCGAAGGAACATCTATTGGCACAGCCGCTGATCTGAAAGGCTATTATCAATTAAAAGATATTGAGAATGGTGATTACAACGTAAAAGCCAGCTACATAGGATATGAAACAATTTCTCAACAACTCAAACTAACAAGTGATAGCTCTAATACTTCTCTAGATTTCAATCTTAACTATAAGACTGTTGAGGGCAATGAAGTTATAGTAACGGCGCAGGCAAAAGGTCAAATGAGCGCAATAAACAAGCAGTTAAATTCAAAATCTTTAGTAAATATTATTTCTTCTGATAGAATTCAAGACTTGCCAGATGCAAACGCTGCAGAAACTGTGGGCCGAGTTCCTGGCGTCTCAATTAGACGCGAAGGTGGTGAAGGAAATAAAGTTATTGTTAGGGGTTTATCTCCAAAGTATAATAATATTACAGTTAATGGAGTAAAACTCGCCTCAACTGATAGTGAGAATCGCAGTACAGACCTGAGTATGATTTCACAGTATATGTTAGAGGGTATTGAAGTCACCAAAGCAGGAACACCTGATCAAGATGCAGATGTATTAGGCGGAACAGTTAATTTTCAACTAAAAAAAGCAAAATCCGGTTTTCATGGAAACTTCATTGCACAAGGAATGTATAATGGATTGAGAAATAGCTACGGTGATGACAAAATTGTTCTTGATCTAAGCAATCGTTTTTGGAATGACCGCATAGGTATTTTAGCTCAGATTGATACTGAAAATCGCGACAGGAGTTCACAAGAGACAGGAGCGGGTTACGAACTCTATGGCGAAGAGCTCGATAGTATTAACCCATTACAATTAACAAATTTCAATCTAAACGATTGGACTAGAATCAATGCGAGAGAAAACACTCTTCAAGTAATTGATATCAATATACCTAATGGAAACATTAGCTATACCAATTTAAATAGTAGAATAGATAAGGATATCACCCGTTATGGTATTAGTTATGGACTATCAAATAACTATAGATATATGACTTCCAGTGAAGGCGTAAATAGTATTGGAGTAACAACAGAATCTTGGAAATACAACCAAACATTTTTTGAGAATATTCATTTAGATGCTTTTTCATCATTTTCTAAGTCTAGTAATAAAGATTCCTATTATCTTTTTAATTTTTCAGAAAGATTTGCTTACACAGATGACACCTACAATCAAAGCGTTGACTTCATCCTTCAAATTGCTAAAAACGATACTGGAAACATGGATTTCACATCATATGATTATTGGTTAACTAATAGCGTAGAAAAAGATCGATCTTTTGGTTTCAACTTGGAATATGATTTTCGTCTATCAAATTCCATTTCAGGTAGTTTAAAATTCGGAAATAAATTTAGAGAAAAAGAACGGACGTTTGATCAAAATCACGAATATGGTACACCTGGTAGAGCAGCTGGTGCAACTTCTCAAAATGATGCGCTGATTGAGCATTTTGATTTGGATTCACTAATTGTTAATCCTGGACGACTTCCCCTAACTGCTTTTGTTGATGAGGATTACGAAAACAATAATTTTCTCAACGGTAAGTATAGATTTGGTGCTGTCGCAGATCTCGATTTTATGATGGATATTTATAACTATTTTTCTAAAAACTGGAACAAATATACTTCGAATACAACTATTGATGAATATGTAATGCATCATATTCATCAGACAAACTCTCAAATGTATGATTATAATGGCGATGAAAATTATGAGGCTTCATATTTCATGGCGGATCTTAATCTTGGGACGTCAATGAATATGATATTAGGTGCAAGAAGGGAAAAAAATGAGACGAATTATCATTCCAGAAGTTCTCTTGACCATGCTCTTCCCCATTGGATTTTTATCAGCGATTCGTTATCGCATAATAGAAAAAACTCACATTATCTTCCAGCATTATTTCTAAATTATAAACCTACTCCTTGGCTTAGCGTTAGGTATGCTCAAACAAATACATTAACCCGACCTGACTATACGGATATTATACCTTTTGAAAGGATTAATGGCGCGGGTAGAACAATTGATTGGAGAAATAAATTTTTAAAACCAGGTGTATCTAAAAACCTAGATTTTTCTGTTGCTCTTCACGAGGATAGATTAGGGCTTTTGACAGTTGGTTACTTTCAAAAAGACATAAAAGACCTTATCTACGATAGTGGCACTAGGATTATTTTTCCTGATGACACTTCAAACCTTAATTTATCTAGCGACTGGGTTAATTACAGAATGCAAAACTATACCTCGAACAATCAAAAAGCTGTTTTTTTAAATGGTTTTGAAATTGATTACCAAACACGATTTTGGTACCTTCCAGGATTTTTAAATGGCTTAGTTTTTAATGCAAATTATACAGCAACAAAATCAGAGGTTAAATACCCATTAACATTTATTGAACAAGAAATAATTTGGGATCCTTTTGAAGTTATCGTTTATAATATTGATACAACCTACACAGATAGGTTATTAGATCAGCCAAATAAAATTATAAACTTATCTATTGGATATGACTATAAAGGTTTCTCTGGAAGGTTATCTATGTTATACAATGATGACATTTTTATGAACACTGCTTTCTGGCCTGAGTTAAGACAGACAACTGATGCATATAGAAGATGGGATTTATCAATTAAACAAGAGTTACCAGTAGATGGTCTCTCTCTTTATTTTAATGCAAGTAACATTACTGAAACAAACGATATCAATCGATACAGAGGGTTTACTTCAGAAGAAGTTGGAAGTGAGAACCTTAGCACAGAGCAGTATTATGGTAAGACTATTGATTTAGGATTCCGATATTTATTTTAAAAAACTTTTATACTAACGCTTTGAAACACCTTATTGCTTCAAGTTTAATGGCGCTTTCATGCTTACCATTTCATAGTTGTACTATCAACAAAGACTTATCATTACTGTATCCTGATTCTACGACCACGGTTAAATATCAATTAGCTTGGCAAAAAACATTTTATCAAGAGAGACTTAACGAATTTAAAACTAATCCTATCGGAAGTAATAAAATTGTATTTCTAGGTAATAGTATTACATATGGATTACGCCGTTGGGATGAAAAATTTGGTAATGATAATATAGTTAACCGCGGTATATCAGGCGACATCTCCAATGGGATTCTTAAAAGACTTGAAGAGATTATATATTATAAACCTATCGCAGTTTTTTTATTAGTAGGCATAAACGACTTTTTTGATGATAACATTAGTAGACCAGAAAGAACACCAGAATATGTCGCAAATAATATTCTTTTAGCCGCAAAAACGATTAAGGATAGATCGCCTAAGACAAAAGTATATATTCAAACTATTCTTCCCATAAACAATCAACAATATTTAGATGATAAACCTCATTATCAATTTTTATACCCTGAGTACCCTTCTATTAATAATCAAATAAATAGAACTAATGAAATTATCTCAAAAAACAATGATTTTGAGATAATTGACATCAACTCCCACTTTCTAAATAAAGACCGTAAAATGAGGCGAGAATTAAGCAGAGATGGCCTGCACTTGAATGATCGAGGCTACCATGAATGGATTACTATTTTAAAACCATTTGTTGATTCAGTAAATAAGTAAAATGAAATTTTTCGACTCTACTTCGCTAATTGCACAAGGTATTACTGAACCAAGTTTAACAAGACAATACCCTTTTCAAAGAATACCAGATCAATATCAAGAATCTCTCCGTAAGGAATTATGGGGTTTCTCCGAGAATTCAGCTGGCGTGAGTATTACATTTCAAACAAACAGTTCCCAAATTAGACTCCAATGGAAAATTAAATTAGACTTTAAAATGAACCACATGGCAAATACGGGTATAAAAGGCCTTGACCTATATCAATATAAGAATAATAATTGGTATTATAGCTCTACCGGTATTCCAATTAGTAAGATTAATGATGAGATTTTATTTGAAAACAAAAATAGTAAATTACGAAAATTCAGATTACACCTTCCACTCTACGATACCGTAACAGATCTTAAAATTGGTATTAATGACGACTGCGAATTTTTAAATTCTCAAATAGATTCTAAGAAAATAGTCTTCTATGGTACGAGCATTACCCAAGGAGGATGCGCCTCCAGACCGGGGTTGTCACACACAAATATTATATCAAGAAAAACAGGGTATGACTGCATTAATTATGGATTTGATGGAAATGGTCATTTAGAAAGCTCAATTGGGCTAATTTTATCAAAAATAAAAGCAAACTTCTATTTAATAGATTGCTTGCCAAATATTGATATCGAATCAATTAAATCAAATGTTATAAATTTAATTGAATCAATCAGGTCTGGCTCTAACTCTATTGATAAACCTATCGTTTTTATAGATCAACCTGATGCTCACGATGACTATTTTGAAGAAGATATATATGAAAAAAATAAAACTCTAAGGAAACAGGTTAAGAAAGCTCTTAAAATGGGACATAAATACATTTATTTAATTAAGAGCGGAGATTGTCTTGGAGCAGATAATGAAGCAACTGTAGATGGTATTCATTACAATGATATAGGTTATGCGCGCTTTGCTCAACATATAATAACAGAATTAAAGAGACTTGATATCGGTTTCTAAGGCTTATAAAACATTATTATTGTTTTCTCATTTCTCTTTTGTTTTTCACCAGCTCAACATCCAGTAAAATTTGATCTTTAATTGATTCGGTAATTAACGGATCATTTGTTAGCATAGCATGAATAGGATACTTACCTATTTTGTTACCTATTATGACTCGTTCTTCATCCACAAATAAGGCAATACCTCTCTCCCAGTTTTCTGTGAACGAATGGGGATCGATATCGTAAGAGAATGTTTCTCCTATTGGATTATCTAATGGCGTAAACGAAAGAAGTCGGACTTCTATACCTTTTTCTTCAGATTTTCTTAAGTCTTCCTCCAAAACTGCTATTTCTTCGGACCATAACCTTATTAATATTTGTTTTTTTGCAGCTAAAATTTCTTTTTTAATTTCAATCATTAAATCATCATAATCATTAATTCGTATTGATATTAAATTTTTCTTATTTTTTAATAAATCGCTTAAGGATTTTTCTAATAATTTCTCTTCATTTTTATTTTGCTTTTTTAATGTATTCAAAAGGCCATCTTTATTTATGGCTTCATATTTTAGGGGTTTTATACCAAGTTGATAAACAAAGTTTTTAGTCTTTAGTCTCTCTAACTCTCGATATACAACAGCGTTATTAACTCCTGATTTTTTACTTACTTCATATGCAGTTGAAGGACCGTTCTTTAAAAGAAAAATATAGATTTTGGCTGCATTACCAGGAACGTCTAATCGACTCAGTATTCGTATTATATTTTCTTCTATTATGTTTGCCATGATTTTTATCTTTTAATTTAAAATAAGAAAAAGTTTATTAAATTAATCCTACAACATTTTTTAAAGTTGTTCTTCCTTTTTTTGTCACAAGGTGATCAAAATTCCATTTCAAACATGCTGCTCCAACTTCGCCATCTTTGCGCATTGCAACGTATCCAATTTGAAAATCTGGATTTCCCTGATGATTTCTGATAACTCTTTTTAAAGCTTCCTCGCAAGCATTCTGAGGATTGTAACCTTGTTTCATCAGCTCGACGACTAAAAAGCTTCCTGAGCTTTTAATTATTTCTTCTCCTAAACCAGTAGCTGCAGCACCCCCAATATTATTATCAACAAATAACCCAGCGCCTATAAGAGGACTATCTCCTACTCTACCATGCATTTTATATGCCCAACCACCTGTTGTGCATGCTCCAGATAAATTTCCGTTATTATCTTGGACAATCATTGAAACAGTATCATGCGTTTCGTGAGGTGTCAATTCTCTTTTATTTTTTTTCCAATCCATCCAAGCATTGCGAGATTCTTTGGTTAATAAATTTGTATGTTTAAAACCTTTTGATATTGCAAATTTTTTAGCTCCTTTACCAACGAGCATTACATGCTTAGTATCCTCCATTACTTTTCTTGCTACAGAAACAGGATGAACAATATTTTCTAAAAAAGCGACGGAACCACAATTGCCATTACTATCCATGACACATGAGTCAAGCGTAACTCTACCAGTTTCATCTGGTAAACTACCAATTCCGACTGAGTTATTATTTTTATCTGCTTCAATAATCTTACAACCGGCTTCTGCCGCATCCATAGATGTACCGTATTTATTTAAAACAGAAATAGCCTCATTATTTGCTTTAGGAAAATTCCATGTAGTGATAATGACTGGTTTTTTCAAATTCCTTTTTATATCAACCTTTCCAAACGATAAAGAAGGTAATGAAATGCCTAGTAAGCCAGTTTTAAAAAAGTTTCTTCTCAGCATGAGTAACAAATCCTTTCAAAATAATTATAAAATTATAATTATTGGTATAGTTCTTAACTAAAAATCTTTATTATCTTATCTTTAAGATACTTGTATAATAATTAACTTAACCTGCATAGTGCTTACATAAAATATAATTTACTAAATGCATAATTTTAGCCCTGTAGAAAAATATTTTTTTGATCATCAATCAATAAAAGTACAAACTTCAAATATTCCATATATAGTATTAGATAATTTTCCTCAACTTGGTCTAATTACATCTCTCCGCTTCCTAGAATGGGCCTCGAACAACCCAAAAGGTGTTATCAGTTTACCTACTGGAAAAACACCAGAATATTTCATTAAATGGACTCATCATATTTTGAAAAATTGGGAAAGTGAAGATGTCAAAAAGTTAAGAATAGATAATGGCTTGTTAATAAAAAACAAACCAAGTCTGAAGGGCTTAAAATTTGTGCAGATTGATGAGTTCTACCCTCTTAACCCAAACCAACATAATAGCTTTTATAATTACGTTTGCAAGTATTACATCGAAGGCTTTGAACTAGACCCAAAAAACGCATTACTTATAAATTCAGATACAATCCGACTAGTAAATGGGAAAAACCGCAAACTAATATTTCCAAACAACCAAATTGATCTTACTCTCAGATTTAGAGATGCAGAAAATAAAATTGAGCAAGAACAGCAAGAATCCATCTTGTTAATTGACCAATGGTGCGCTGAATATGAAAATAAAATAAGATCTATGGGTGGCATTGGTTTCTTTCTCGGTGGAATTGGGCCTGATGGGCATATCGCTTTTAATGTGCGTGGATCTGATCATAATTCAACTACAAGGTTAACTGGTACTAATTTTGAGACTCAGGCAGCAGCAGCTACAGATCTTGGAGGAATAGAGATTAGTAGAAATAGATTAGTTATTACGATTGGACTCGGGACAATAACATACAATCCTGAAGCAACTGGAATAATTATTGCAGCTGGCGAAGCGAAGTCAAAAATTATTAAACATTCACTTGAGCATGCTCCGCATGTTAAATATCCCGCAACTGCTTTAACTAAACTCAAAAAGAGCTGTTTTTACATAACTAAAGGTGCCGCGAAGTTGCTTATTGATTCTGAAAAAGATTATTGGGAAAATTCAGAATGGGATGATCAAAAACTTCAGAGGTCAATTTTAGAGCTGTCAAAAAAAATAAATATTTTTGGAAAAAAGTTGTCTCTGAAAAACTTACAAGATGATGATAGATGTAAAAATATCCCCTCTTTAGGTATTAATACCTTAAGCAGCATAATTAAAAAGGTTGAAAGTAAAGTAGAAAAAGGCTCTAAGCTTGAAACTGACCAAACTTTTTATCATACCGGCCCCCACCATGATGACATTATGCTTGGCTTGATGCCGTATGTAATTCAACTTATTCGAGAACCAAGTAATCATCATCACTTTGTAAATATGACCTCTGGTTTTACCTCTGTTACAAATAATTTTATTTTAACATTACTACTAGATACAAAAACTTTTTTAGCTAACCATGAAATTCAAATGACAAAATATGAGAACTTTTTTGATAGTGGCTTCAAAAAGAAATGGGATAAGGATGTATTTCATTACCTTGATGCTATTGCTAGTAATAATTCATCTCAACAAAAAAGAGGAATGTCGCATAGACTAGTTAGAGCTTTAATCGAAACTTATCGCATTGATAGGGAATCTAAACTAAGTGATGTTATAGATAATGTAATTAAAGAAATCCAAGACTATTATGACGGCCAAAAGAATTCTAAAGAAGTACAAAAGCTTAAAGGTATGATTCGAGAATATGAGGAAGAATTGGTTTGGGCTAATTACGGTGTTCGAGTACAAGATGTTCACCACCTTAGATTAGGATTTTATCAAGGTGATGTTTTTACAGAGAACCCTCAAATTAATAGAGATGTACTTCCAATTTTAGAGCAACTAAAAGCAATAAAACCAACAGTAATATCTGTCGCTTTTGACCCAGAAGGTAGTGGCCCAGATACTCACTATAAAGTTTTACAAACCATTGCAGAAGCAGTCCGAATTTGGAAAGAGACAGAAGACTTATCACAACTAAGAATCTGGGGGTATCGAAATGTATGGTATAGGTTTGATGTACATGAAGCAGATATAATTGTTCCTGTTACTTTAAATTCAATGGCCATTATGAGATCTACCTTTAATAATTGCTATCTCAGTCAAAAAGAAGCCTCTTTCCCTAGTTATCAATTTGATGGCCCATTTTGTGATTTGTCTCAAGATATTTGGGTAAAGCAGCATAAGGATCTTCAACTTTTATTAGGTAGGGATTATTGGTACCAAAATAAAAATCCTCATTTAAGAGCTGTGCATGGTGTCGTAAACTTGAAAGAGATGGGTGCTGATGAATTTTTATCTGTTGCTAGAAAGTTGGAGGAGCAAATGGAAGGCTCACCAATTTAACTTTACAATTATTAATTTCTAATATTTTGTAAAATCAGTATATAAACTAGATGTAATCAATTTTGAATAAAAAAGAAACTGCTATAATTGTATCAAGAATTGAACAATGGAATAATAGACTAAAAGATTATTTCATTGAAGACAGAACCCCTCTTAAAGCAAAATACGCATGGTCAAAAAAGCCTGTCCTCTTTTCAGATAGAACGAAATTAAAATATAAACCAATTATTAAAGGGAAAAGTTGGGGAAAAGAGTGGGATAGTGCCTGGTTCTGCTTAAGTGGAGAAATCAAAAAAGAGTGGCGCGGAAAAAAAATTATTAC
>Ga0114997_10001448_pt1 | contig 19756 bp, 16 predicted proteins | sample ArcticOcean_MG_C_2_FD_87045 | JGI IMG/M metagenome (GOLD analysis project Ga0114997, IMG submission 87045) | Marine microbial communities from western Arctic Ocean - ArcticOcean_MG_CB4_136 | ecosystem: Environmental > Aquatic > Marine > Oceanic | place: Arctic Ocean: Canada Basin | collected...
TACATTGAATTTGTTTATGTAAAAAGCCCTCTGAGAGAAGTATTAAACAAATAACACTTTATCAAAGGACTAAATAAACTAAAACATCAATTATTATTTAATAAAACCTAATATATAAATATATTATTGATAATAAGATAACGTTGTTAATATCATTATAATGTTTTGTGAAAATTTTGTTAATATTTAAGGTCAATAAACAATTATGGATAACCAAAATAGGTAAATATTTATAGTCATATATAGAAAAGCCGGTGAGGTTTTTGTCAAACTATCATTAATTCTTAATCGTACTATAACCGCTAACATCATTAATAATGATAATCCAGCAGAAGAAACAACAATAAGCTCGTTAATGAATAATCCTGCCAAAGAACCTAATCCCCCAAGTAACTGTAGCCCTCCTGTAATTACTCTATATTTTGTGAGTCCATATCTTTTAAATTCTTCATGAAAATAGGAGGTTGAAAAACATGCCAATCCAAATAAAATAAATGATAATCCCGAGAATAATATTAAAATAGGTTTCAAATTCATTTTACAAAAAGTCTATCATGGAAAATCCGATAAATAACGATAAACAAAGCAGAAAAAATGAAGGTAAATATTTTTTTAAAGGATTTTTGACTCTTAAGTGAGCGTATAGAGCGCACAACATAAGAAATGCCATAATAAAAGCTGGAAAAACCACTAAATTAGAATGCCATATTCCAGCGACTAAAAGGGTAGCTAATGATATTTTTGTTGCTCCAACTAAGTTTCTAATAATGTCTGGAAGGCCATATTGTTTAAATTCTTTCACAATGTTTTCATATCTAAAAACCCAAACAAAAATTATTGAAATTGCAATTATAATTTGAGAAAACGTGACTAGTAAATTCATAAAATTAATTTTTATTAAACCCTTGAATGCCTTGAACAGTAGTATATTTTAAAATATATTTTTTATTTGGATTAATTATTTTATAGGCAGATTGAACGGCTAGAGTAGCTTCATGAAAACCACACAAAATTAATTTAAGCTTTCCAGGATAGGTGTTTATGTCTCCAACGGCAAATACGCCTTTTAGGTTTGTTTGATAATCGATTTTATTGTCTACCAGTATTGCATTTTTTTCAATATTTAACCCCCAATTGTTTATTGGGCCTAATTTGGGAGACATACCAAAAAGAGGGAGCCAATACTCTAATTTCTCTTTTTTAATTTCATTATTTTTCTTTTTAATGTAAATTGATTTTAATAATTCGTCTCCATCAATATCAATTACTTCTGAATTTGTATAAAGAATTATTTTTCCTTTTTTTTCAAGAGCATATATTTTTTTAATAGAGTCTTTATGCGCTCTAAACATTTCTGATCTATGAATAAGCCCTACAGGATTAGAGCTTTTTTCAGCAAGATATATAGCCCAATCTAGAGCAGAATCCCCCCCCCCTGAGATAAAAACTTTTTTATCTAAAAACATTTTAGGATCACGAATAATATATTCAATCCCCTTATTTTCATATTTAGAAATATTTTCAATAAGAGGTTTTCTTGGCTCAAAGCTTCCTAGCCCTGCAGAGATAATAATTACTTTAGCCTCATGTTCAGTACCCATATCTGTAGTAATAATATAAGAATCATCTCTAGTCTTAGTTATAAACTCGGCTCTTTCCCCCAAAGTAAAGCTAGGATTAAAAGGAGACGCCTGATCCATAAGGTTTTTAATTAAATCTCCAGCCAATATTATTGGGAATCCAGGAATGTCATATATGGGTTTTTTCGGATAGATTTCATTTAATTGCCCTCCAATTTTAGGAATAGTATCGATTACATGACAACTCAGCTTCATTAAGCCAGCTTCAAATACAGTAAATAGCCCTACAGGGCCTGCGCCAACAATAAGAATGTCTGTTTTTATCATGTATAGATTTTTATAATCTATTTATATAACTACCTAAAGAGTCTTTAAATTGAAAACCTTCCAAAGTTCTGTATTTATTTAGTTTTTGAAACGACTCTAATCCCCAAAGTAAAAATTCAATCATAAAGTAAAGATCTTTGTTTTTTATTTGAGGATTAAATTTTTCTACTATAATTTTGATTTCAGAAATTGAATTAAGTATTTTAACATATTCCTTATCATTCATGTTATCTGAAATGAATAATTCATTGTCTTTGAAAAACCACCCTAATAATTTGTCATAAGGAGTGATTTGATCTGATTTTTCAAGTTTTTCAATTTTTGGAAAAAAATTTGTAAAAAGCGACTTTACAGCTTGCTTAATTAAGTAATAAGATATTTGTTCTGCCCCTTCCTGTTCTCCTTCATAAACTAATTCTATTTTTCCATTTATGGATGGAATAACACCTAAAAAATCCGACATTCTAATTGAAGTCTTGGATTCATTATTAATCAGCATTCTCCTTTCGGCTGTTGAAATTAGATTTTCATAAGCAGTTATGCTCAACCTTGCACTAACTCCACTTTTTGAATCTACATAATCACTTTTACGAGCTTCAAAACCAATTTGTTCAATTATGTCTTTTGCTAGTTCTGGGATATGAATTTTAATATTGTTAGAGTTGCTTATTTTAGCTTCTTGTAAAGTAATCTGTTTAGCAATTTCTATTGATTTTGGATAATGCGTAAGAATTTGAGATCCAATTCTATCTTTTAAGGGAGTAACGATACTCCCGCGATTAGTGTAATCTTCAGGGTTAGCTGTAAAAATTATTTGAGTTTCAATGGGAAGTTTCAACTTAAAACCTCTTATTTGAATTTCTTTTTCCTGTAAAATTGAAAATAATGCTACTTGAATTCTTGCCTGTAAATCAGGTAATTCATTAAGCACAAAAATACATCGATGCGCTCTAGGAATCATTCCGAAATGAATTACTCTTTCATCAGAATACGAAAGTTTTAAGTTTGAGGCTTTAATTGGGTCAACATCTCCTATTAGGTCTGCAACTGTTACGTCTGGAGTAGCAAGTTTTTCAAAAAACCGATCATCTCTATGAAGCCAGCTTACGGGTGTTTTGTTTCCAAGTTTAGAAACAATTTCTTTTGCCTGCAAAGAAATAGGAGATAAAGGATCGTCATTGATCTCGCTGCCTTTAATTACCGGGATCCATTCATCAAGAAGAAATGTCATTTGTCTGGCTAATCTTGTTTTAGCTTGACCTCTTAATCCTAAAAAATTAATATTATGTCCAGACAATATTGCTCTTTCAATGTCTGGAATAACGGTTTTTTCATATCCAATTATTCCTTCAAAAGATAATTTGCCTGATTTTAATCGTTCTCTTAAATTGTCTGCTAATTCTAAATGTATATTTTTTGGAATGTATCCGCTTTTTTTTAGCTCACCAAGATTTGTATTTTCTTTTATCTTCATAAATTATTATATATAAAATTTACTCAATTTTTCTTCTTCTATTTTTTTCATAATCTTCAAAAAGCATTTCTCCTAAACCTTTTAATCCAGTAAAAAATGCTTTTCCTTGATTGGCAGCCGTAAATTTTTGAACAAACCGCTTTAAATAAGCGTCTTGTGCAATCATAAAAGTGGTTATTGGAATTTTAAGCTTTCTTGCTTGTCTAGCTTTATTATAACATTTCTCCACAATAAATGGATCTAATCCAGCACTATTTTTATAGTATGTTCCATCAGGCATTTTTAAACAACTTGGCTTTCCATCAGTAATCATGAAAATCTGTTTATTAGTATTTTTTTTTCTTCTTAAAATATCAAGGCCCAATTCTAAGCCAGCCACTGTATTTGTATGGTATGGACCTACTTGAAGGTAAGGAAGTTCCTTTAGTTTAATTACACTAGCGTCATTTCCAAACACTAAAATATCAAGAGTGTCTTTAGGGTATCTTGTTGTAATAAGTTCTGCAAGGGCCATTGCTACTTTTTTAGCAGGGGTAATTCTGTCTTCTCCATAGAGAATCATACTATGACTTATATCAATCATCAAGATAGTGCTCATTTGAGTTTTATAAAAAGTGTCTTCTACAACTAAATCTTCCTGACGTAAATTAAAATCTTGATCAATAGAATGAATTTGGGCGTTTTTTAGACTTTCAGTTATAGCAATTCTTTCTATGCCATCTCCAAACTGATAAGCTTTATACTCTCCAGTTGAATCTTGACCTTGACCAATTTTTTGAGTTTTATGATCTCCTCTCCCTGAGCGTTTTAATTTTCCAAAAATTTGTTTTAATGCATATTCTCTTAGAAGTTTTTCTGTTTTAGCAGTTAGTTCCATTTTATTTTCACCACTACCATTAGCACTTATTGAAGATTTTATATATGATTTTTCAAGAAGATCTTTTATAAAATCATCTATAGTGTAATCTTCATCTGTAATAGTATATTCCTTGTCTAACTCTCTTAGCCAATCTATTGCTTCATCAAAATCTCCAGAAGTATGGGTGATTAATTCTTTGAAAATTTCAAATAACTTTTCAAAAGGAGTTTTATAATTAGGAATATGCTTTTTAAAAAGAATTCCTAGTCTTTCATTTTCATTATTCATCGAACACTTTTTAAGTGTATTTTACATATCAAATATAGTCTTTTATGACACTTATAGCAAAGCAAATATTAGATTGTGAGAATAAAATAAAACCACTATATTTGTAATATATTCTGAGTATAAAACAATTGAGGTGGCTTTGAGTCCCCTTTTTTTTTTAAATGAAATTTAAAGACAAAGTATCGGACTTGCTTAGTAATGCATTAAAAGGAGACCCCCGTTTGTTTTTAATTGAGTTAAGGATAAATTCTGACAATTCAATTAAGATTGATTTAGACGGAGACAAGGGAGTAGCTTTAAGTGATTGTATAATGATTAGTCGTGAAATTGAACATAATCTAGATAGAGAAGAACATGATTTCTCTTTAGAAGTAGGTTCTGTTGGCGTCGACACTCCTTTAGTTATGGCTCGGCAATACAAAAAAAATAATGGTAAAATACTTGAAGTTAAAAATTTAGAAGGAGATTTAATTAAAGGGGAATTGACTTTCTCTGATGATAAAAAGATCAATTTAAAATGGAAGGTTAGAGAGCCAAAACCAATTGGAAAAGGAAAAATAACAGTTGTTAAAACTAAAGAAATAGAGTATAAAGATATTGTTCAGGCTAGAGTAATTATATAAATTTAATTAAAAACAAAAAAATGGAAAATTTAGCATTAATCGAATCTTTTTCCGAATTCAAAGACGAAAAATTAATTGATCGAGTTACTCTAATGGTGATTTTGGAAGATGTTTTTAGAAACACATTAAAAAGAAAATTCGGTTCTGACGATAATTTTGATGTCATTATAAATCCAGACAAAGGAGACTTAGAGATTTGGAGAAATAGAGTAGTAGTGGCAGATGGTCAAGTAGAAGATTCTAATCAGGAAATCGAGCTTAAAGAAGCTAAAAAAATTGAACCTGATTTTGAAGTAGGAGAGGATGTTTCTGAAGAAGTGAAACTTGTGGATCTTGGAAGAAGATCTATTCTTACATTAAGACAAAATTTAGTTTCTAAAATATTTGAGCATGATAGCACTAATACATTTAAGCAATTTAAAGATCTTGAGGGCGAGATTTTTACAGCGGAAGTTCACCATATTCGAAGTAGAGAAATAATACTTTTAGACGATGATGGAAATGAACTTATTTTGCCTAAAGACAGACAAATCTCCTCTGATTTTTATAGAAAAGGGGACAGTGTTAGAGGAATTATAGAGTCAGTCGAGTTGAAAGGTAATAAGCCTAGAATAATTTTTTCAAGAACCTCGCCTTTATTTTTAGAAAAACTTTTTGAACAAGAAATTCCTGAAGTTTTTGATGGATTAATTACCATTAAAAAAGCTGTTAGAATACCTGGAGAAAAAGCTAAGGTTGCTGTAGACTCTTACGATGACCGAATTGATCCAGTAGGAGCTTGTGTTGGAATGAAAGGTTCTCGTATTCATGGAATAGTAAGAGAGCTTGGAAATGAAAATATAGATGTTATAAATTATACAAATAACTTACAGTTATATATTACAAGATCCTTGTCACCTGCTAAGGTTAATTCATTAAAAATAAATGAATTAACTAAAAGAGTTCAGGTCTTTTTAGATCCAGAGGAAGTCTCTAAAGCTATTGGTAAAGGAGGTCATAACATTAGATTAGCAGGAAAGCTTACAGGGTATGAGATCGATGTTTACAGGGAAGGCGCTGAAGAGGATGTTGAATTAGCTGAATTTAAAGATGAAATTGAAGCTTGGGTTATAGAAGAATTCAAAAAAGTAGGATTAGATACTGCAAAAAGCATATTAGAGCTTGATGCCCAAGATTTAACAAAAAGGACAGATTTAGAAGAAGAGACAATCAATCATGTTTTAAAAATATTAAAAGAGGAATTTGAAAAATAAATTTAAAACAATTTATTTTATCTATTTTTGAATCGAATAAAAAAAATCTATGTCAGAAGGGTCTAATATAAGATTAAATAAAGTTTTAAGGGAGTTAAATATCTCACTAGATAGAGCAATAGAATATCTTAGTGATAAAGGACATAAAGTAGAAGCTCGACCTACAACAAAGATTTCAAATCAAATATATGATTTACTTCTAGATGAATTTCAGTCAGATAAATCAAGTAAAGATGAAACTGCTGAGCTTTTTGAAGAAAAAAGAAAAGAAAAAGAGATTCTTAGAATTAAACAAGAGAAAATTGATTTAGAGAGAATTAAGATAGAAGAACAAAGAAAAGTTATAAAAGCAGCTTCTAAAGTAATTTTAGAAAAGCCTAAGCAAGTAGACAAAATAGATCTTGACTCTAAAAATAAAATTGAAGTAAAACAAAATCATTCTATTGAAATTAAAACTGAAAAAATTCCTGAAAACATAATAAAATTAGACAAAAAAATAGAAAAAAACGTTGAAAAAATAGTAAATAAAAATTTAATAACTCAATATAAAAAATTAACTGGACCAACAATAACTGGAAAAAAAATTGATTTAGATAAAATAGATGAAAAGCAAAAAACAGTTGACAATAATAGAAAAAAGAAGAGAAAAAGAATTAGCAAAGAACCTTTAAAGAAAGAAACTCCTGGTGGCGCTAATGGTTTTGTTGTCCAAAAAAATAATTCAGTTAAAGTCGCAAGAAACACTCAATCAAACAATAAACAACAGAAACAATCCTCTATTCAGAAAGTTGAGCCAACGCAGGAAGAAGTTCAAAAACAAATAAGAGAAACGCTTGAAAAGCTTCAGGGAAAAAGCAATAAATCGAAAGGGGCTAAATATCGAAGAGACAAAAGAGATCAACATAGGCAAAAGTCAGATGATGAATTAGCTCAAATAGAAGCGGATAGTAAAACGATAAAGGTTACTGAATTTATTACAGTCGGTGAGGTAGCTATTCTTATGGAAATTGGCTCTACTGAAATCATTTCTGCCTGCATGTCCTTAGGGATTATGGTAACAATGAACCAAAGACTCGATGCAGAAACTCTTACTATTGTTGCTGATGAATTTGGATTTGAAGTAGAATTTGTAAAAAGTGATGTAGAACAAAACTTTTTTGAAGAAGAAGACATCGTTGAAGACAATCTTGAGCCTAGAGCTCCTATAGTAACTGTAATGGGCCATGTAGATCATGGTAAAACTTTATTATTAGATTATATTAGAAAAGAAAATGTAATAGCTATAGAATCTGGAGGGATTACTCAACATATTGGAGCGTATTCTGTTTTTTTAGAAAATAACCAAAAAATAACCTTTTTAGACACTCCAGGGCATGAGGCTTTTACAGCTATGAGAGCTAGAGGTGCTCAAGTCACAGATATAGCTATAATAGTAATAGCTGCAGACGATAATATTATGCCTCAGACCAAAGAGGCAATTAGTCATGCTCAGGCAGCTTCAGTTCCAATAGTTTTTGCTATTAACAAGATTGATAAAAATACAGCTAATCCAGATAAAATAAAGGAAGCTCTTGCTGGAATGAATTTGATGGTAGAAGATTGGGGGGGAAAAATACAATCACATGATATATCAGCTTTAAATGGTTTGGGAGTAAAAGAATTACTTGAGAAGGTGTTACTTGAAGCTGAACTATTGGAATTAAAAGCTAATTCAAATAGAAACGCTAAAGGCACTGTGCTTGAGGCATATTTAGACAAAGGAAGAGGGTATGTTTCTACTATTTTAGTTCAAAATGGAACATTAAAAATTGGAGATTATATTTTAGCTGGTAAACAAAGTGGAAAAGTAAAAGCAATGTTTGATGAAAGAGGTCAGAGTGTTCAATTTGCTGCTCCATCAACTCCAATATCAATTCTTGGATTAGATGGCGCGGCTCAAGCTGGTGATAATTTTAATGTTTTAAAAGACGAAAAAGAAGCTAAACAAATTGCAGCTAAAAGGACTCAATTACTCAGAGAGCAAAATGTAAGAACGCAAAAGCATATTACTTTAGATGAGATTGGAAGGAGAATTGCATTAGGTGAATTTAAAGAGCTTAATTTAATTCTTAAAGGAGATGTTGATGGTTCGGTTGAGGCGTTAACTGATTCATTTCAAAAGCTATCTACAGAAGAAATACAGGTTAACATTATACATAAAGGAGTTGGAGCCATAACAGAATCCGATGTTTTATTAGCATCAGCATCAGATGCAATTATAATAGGTTTTAACGTTAGACCTTCGGGTAACTCAAGAATATTAGCGACAAAAGAAGAAATCGATATAAGATCGTATTCTATAATTTATGATGCAATTAATGACGTTAAAGATGCTATGGAAGGACTTTTATCACCTGAAATGAAAGAAGAAATTTCAGGTGATGCGGAAATAAGAGAAATCTTTAAAATATCTAAAATTGGAACTATTGCAGGATGTATGGTTACTACTGGTAAAATATATAGGAATTCAAATATTAGAATTATAAGAGAGGGAATAGTGCAATACTCTGGAACTCTATTGTCATTAAAAAGATTTAAGGATGACGTGAAAGAACTAGCAAAAGGATATGATTGTGGATTACAAATTAAAAACTATAATGATATCCAAATAGGAGACTTAGTTGAGTTTTATAAAGAAATAGCGATAAAAAAGAAGCTATAAATTATTTGGCATTAGGATAAAAGCAGAGGGGTAAATCTTTTTTACTTTATCAAGTTCACTTTGAGCTTTTAATATTTTTTTAAATTTTCCAACCCTTACCTTATAATTAGGAGTTTCAAATATTAAGAATGTTTGCCAATCTGGAAAATTTGTAGAAAATTCTTTTAAAACGTTTTGAGCTATTTCATAATCGCCATAATATAACTGAATAACATAATAGTCTTTCTCATAAATCTCTAGATTTATTTTTTTATTTAGCTCTACAACCTTAGAGATCAAAGAGTCTTTCTTTACAAAAAGAGCTCCTTTCTGCGCACAAATAGTTGAATTACAGGTAATTGATATAAATAAAATAAAATTGAAAAGATTAAAGATTCGGCGCATTAAACAAGTAAATAATATATTATATGCTCAAAGATACATAAGCCTTTATTTAGATTCATTATAAATTATATAAATCAAAATAATAATCCTTTTATCAAACGGGTTCTATGTAGTATTTTTATGCTTTATTTTAAGTTAAACTATTTAAAATAGAGATAATAAATTTTTTTAAAAACCAGTAATGGGAAAATTAAAATCTTGTAAATATTTAAATTTTAAAAGTTTAATATTTTCATTTATATTTATTTTTAATTTACTTAATTCATATTCTCAGGAATTTGATCCTTTAGCTGGAAAAAAATTATTTAATATACATTGTGCCTCTTGTCATAAATTAAATAAAAAAGCAACGGGACCTGCTTTAAAAGGTATTTCTCAAAAACACGACAAGGAATGGCTTTATAGTTGGATCAAAAATAGTTCAGCTATGATAAAAGCTGGAGACTCTGAAGCGGTTGCTATTTGGAAAGAGTACAATCGATCAGCAATGACTTCTTTCCCTCAGTTAAGCAAAGATGATATGGATAATATAATTGCTTATACTGATTATAATCCTCCAGCTGCATTAAATGTAAATTTGACTCAAGACAATGCTTCCTCTTCTGGAGACTCTATATCAAATGAAATAGTATTATCAGCACTTGTATTAGTGTTTATTATTTTAGTTTTAATGTTAATTTTAGTCAACAAGACATTACAGAAAATAGCTATAGCAAGCGGGGTTGAACTTGTTAAAAAAGAAATTAAAGAAAAGAAGAAGCCTATTTGGGTTGTATTTGTTAAAAATCAGTTTTTAATTTTAGTAACTGTAGTTTTTCTCTTACTTTCTAGCGCTTATTTTATTTATGGATATTTAATGCAAATAGGAGTTGACCAGGGTTATATGCCTATTCAGCCTATTCATTATTCCCACAAAATTCATGCTGGAGATAATAAAATTGAATGTAAATATTGTCATTCATCAGCTCGTGTTTCTAAACATTCTGGTATACCTTCTTTAAATGTCTGTATGAATTGTCATCAATATATTTCGGAATATAATGGAGAAGAAGATCTTGAAAATGGCTATACAAAAGATTTTTATACTAGAGAAATAAAAAAATTATATAATGCTGTAGGATGGGATGAAGTTAATCAAGAGTATACTGGAAATTCAAAACCTGTAAAGTGGTTAAGAATTCATAATCTTCCTGATTTTGCATATTTTAATCATGCTCAGCATGTGGAGGTTGGACAAGTTGCATGTCAAAAATGCCATGGACCAGTTGAAGAAATGGAAATAATGTATCAATATTCTCCTCTTACAATGGGATGGTGTATAAATTGTCATAGAGAAACTAATGTTAAAGTTGAAAGCAATGAGTACTATAAAAAAATTCATGAGCAACTTTCTAAAAAGTATGGTATAGAAAGATTAACAGTAGCTCAAATGGGTGGACTAGAATGTGGTAAATGCCACTATTAAATTTTATAATTCTATAAAGCATGTCTAATGGCAGAAAATAAAACATATTGGAAAAGTGCAGAACAACTTAAAAACAACAGTTTTATAGTTGATCAGCTTGAGGAAAATGAATTCGTTGAGAAACTACCTGTAAATGAAAATATAGAAGATAAATCTATATTGCAGGACTCCAATGCTTCAAGAAGAGACTTTTTAAAGTATGTTGGTTTTAGTACCGCAGCGGCCACTTTAGCAGCTTGTGAAGGGCCCGTAATCAAGTCAGTCCCTTATGTGGTTCAACCTGAGCAAATACGTCCTGGTGTTGCTAACTATTACGCTACCTCAATAGCAGATGGATTTGATTTTGCAAATATTTTAATAAAAACAAGAGAAGGAAGGCCAATTAAGGTTGAAAGCAATAATGATTCTCCTTTTTTCGGATCTGCGAATGCAAGGGTGCATGCTTCAGTTTTATCGATGTATGACACTAAAAGAGTCCAAGGGCCAAAAGTTAAAAGTAATTCAAGAAGAACTATAAGTAATATTGATAAAGTTGATATTAAATGGAAAGAATTTAATAAACAAGTTTTATCCAAATTAAGAGAGCTTTCGAAAAACAACAAAAAAGTTATTTTATTAACTCAAACTTTTGCTAGTCCAACTACCTCTAAAATAATAAATAACTTTATTGAAAAATTCCCTAATATATCTCATGTCATTTATGATTCAGTTTCTGAATCAGCAACTTTAGATGCTTATGAAAATAATTTTGGAACAAGAGCTTTACCGGACTATGATTTTAGTAAAGCAAACACTATTGTTTCAGTAGGGGCTGATATTTTGGGAGATTGGCAAGGTGGGGGATATGATACTGGCTATGCAAAAAAGAGAGTACCTAAGAATAATCATGGATCAATGTCAAAGCATTACCAGTTTGAGGCAAACATGTCTTTAACTGGAGCTAATGCCGATATTAGAGTACCAGTGAAACCCTCAGATCAGAAAAAAATATTAGCATATATTTATAATGCAATAATTGGAACTAATTTTAATATTTTTTTAGAGAAAAACCTTAAATTATTTACCGATAAAGCTATTATTTCTTTAAAAAAATCAGGATCTAATTCTATAGTTGTATCTGGAATTCAAGATGTTTATGCTCAAGAATTAGTTTTAGCTATTAATAATCACATGAAAAGTGAAATAGTAGATTTTTCTAAACCCAGGTTTGTCCGTTTAGGGTCTAATTCAATTTTTGAGAAAACAATAAATGATATTAATTCAGGAAAAGTAAGCGGAATAATTACAGTTGGAGTCAATCCAGTTTACTCATTAAGTAATGGTGAAGATTTAGCTCAAGCTATTAAGCAGCTTGATCTTTCAGTCGCATTTTCAATGAAAGAAGATGAAACCGCATCGGTTTGTGATTATACAGCTGCTTCTCATCATTATTTAGAGTCTTGGGGAGATTATGAATTTAAAAAAGGTATTTTCTCTCTTGCTCAACCAACGATTAAACCACTTTTTGATACCCAACAATTTCAAGATGTAATTTTAAAATGGACTGGAAGTAAAAAATCCTATTATGATTCAATTAGAGATTTATGGAGTAGTCAACTTTTAAAGAAAAATTCTTGGAATAAAGTTCTTCATGATGGATATTTTCAAAATAATATAGTTAATCATCAAAAAGAATATGAAGTAAAAGATTTAAGAAATAATTTAAAGCAGTTTTCGTCTTCAAATTATAGTGGGTTAGAGTTGACTCTTTACACAAAAAAAGGAATGGGAGACGGTCAACAGGCAAACAATCCTTGGCTTCAAGAATTCCCTGACCCTATAACTAGAGCTTCTTGGGATAATTATTTAACAATGTCAGCATTTGACGCTAATTCTCTAGGCGTTAAAAATGTAAATGTAGCTAATGGCGCTCTTAATGGAAGTTATGTAAATATCGTAGTTAAAGAAACTACGCTTAAAGTTCCAGTTATTATACAACCTGGACAGGCTAAAGGAAGTTTAGGGCTTGCTTTAGGTTATGGAAAAATTAATGGAATAAAAGAAGAAATGCAAGTCGGGATTAATGCTTATAAATTTTATAATAATTTTAATCCAGTTCAAGAAATTTCAGTTTCCTTAGCTGAAGGTTTTCATGAATTTGCTTGTGTTCAACTTCATAACACTTTAATGGGCAGAGGAGATATAGTAAAGGAAACGACACTTGAGATTTTTAACACTAAAAATAAGAAAGAATGGAACGCTATTCCAGTAGTTTCTAAAAATCATATTGAAGAATATGTGACTTCTCCAAAAGTTGACATGTATCAAGAATACGATCGTTCAATAGGTCATCATTTTAATTTATCAATAGATTTAAATTCTTGTACCGGATGCGGGGCCTGTGTTATAGCTTGTCATTCTGAAAACAATGTGCCAGTAGTTGGGAAAAGAGAAGTTAGAAAATCTCGTGACATGCATTGGCTTAGGATAGATCGTTATTATTCTTCTGAAAATTCCTTTAAGGAGGATCTAATAAAAAAAGAAAATATAAGCGGAATTAGTAATTCACTTTCTACTTTCGGAAAAATGGAAAAAGCCTCTGAAAACCCTCAAGTAACTTTTCAGCCAGTTATGTGCCAGCATTGTAATCATGCTCCATGTGAAACAGTTTGTCCTGTAGCGGCCACGTCACATGGTAGACAAGGACAAAACCATATGGCATATAATCGCTGTGTTGGGACTAGATATTGTGCAAACAATTGTCCTTATAAAGTAAGAAGGTTCAATTGGTTTTTATATAGTAAAAATGATGAGTTTGATTATAACATGAATAATGATTTAGGAAGAATGGTCTTAAACCCTGATGTTGTTGTTCGCTCTAGAGGAGTCATGGAAAAGTGCTCATTTTGTATTCAAAAGACCCAAAAAACAATTCTTGATGCTAAACTTGAAGGTAGAGTAATCAAGGATGGCGAATTCCAGACAGCTTGTTCTAATGCATGTACTAGTGGGGCAATGGTTTTTGGAGACGTTAATGATAAAGATAGTGAGGTTTCTAAATTAAAAGCAAATAACAGAATGTATCATTTACTTGAAAGTGTAGGAACAAAACCTAATGTTATGTATCAAGTTAAAGTAAGAAATACTTAAAAATAAATTTAAATAATTAAAATATGTCTTCTCATTACGAAGCACCTATTAGAAAGCCATTAATAACAGGGTCTAAGTCTTATCACGATATTTCTGTGGATATAGCCGCTCCAATTGAAGGAACTGCCAATAAACAATGGTGGATTGTTTTCGGAATAGCTCTAACTGCTTTTATGTGGGGTGTAGGATGTATAATTTATACTATATCAACTGGAATAGGTGTTTGGGGCGTTAATAAAACTGTAGGATGGGCATGGGATATTACTAATTTTGTTTGGTGGGTTGGTATTGGACATGCTGGGACTTTAATTTCAGCAGTATTGTTACTTTTCAGACAAAGATGGAGAATGGCGATAAATAGATCTGCAGAAGCAATGACTATTTTCTCAGTTATTCAAGCGGCTTTATTTCCAATTATACATATGGGTCGTCCTTGGCTAGCATATTGGATGTTACCTATCCCTAATACTTTTGGTTCTTTATGGGTAAATTTTAATTCTCCTCTTTTATGGGATGTTTTTGCAATATCCACATACCTTTCTGTTTCTCTTGTCTTCTGGTGGACAGGGTTATTACCAGATTTTGCAATGATAAGAGATAGAGCAGTTCGACCATTTCAAAAAAAGATATATAGCTTATTAAGTTTTGGTTGGTCTGGGAGAGCAAAAGATTGGCAACGTTTTGAAGAAGTTTCATTAGTTTTAGCTGGTTTGGCAACACCTTTAGTCTTATCTGTTCATACTATTGTTTCAATGGATTTTGCAACATCAGTTATTCCAGGTTGGCATACAACTATTTTCCCGCCTTACTTTGTGGCTGGAGCCGTTTTCTCTGGATTTGCTATGGTGAATACTTTATTAATTATAATGAGAAAAGTATGTAATTTTGAAAATTACATAACGGTTCAACATATAGAGTTAATGAATATTGTAATTATGATTACTGGCTCTATTGTTGGGGTAGCGTATATTACGGAGCTTTTTATAGCATGGTACTCTGGAGTTGAATATGAACAATATGCTTTTTTAAATAGAGCTACTGGACCATACTGGTGGGCTTATTGGGCGATGATGACTTGCAATGTTTTTTCTCCACAATTTATGTGGTTTAAAAAACTCAGAACAAGTATTGTATTTTCATTTTTCATTTCTATTATTGTTAATATAGGAATGTGGTTTGAGCGATTTGTTATTATAGTAACATCTCTTCATAGGGATTATTTGCCTTCATCTTGGACAATGTTTTCTCCTACATTTGTTGAAATTGGAATTTTTATTGGAACAATAGGGTTCTTCTTTGTCCTTTTTTTACTTTATGCAAGAACTTTTCCAGTAATTGCCCAAGCAGAAGTTAAATCAATACTTAAATCATCAGGAGATTCATATAAAAAATTAAGAGACGTAAATCATGGGAAATAAATTTATACATGCAATATATGACGATGATGACGTTTTATTAGACGCAGTTAAAGATGTGCGAAAAAATAAATTTCATATTGAAGAAGTATTCACGCCATTCCCTGTTCACGGCCTAGATAAAGCCCTTGGTCTTGAAAGGACAAGAATGGGCATTATGGCTTTCATCTATGGTTGTATTGGGCTAATGGTTTCTTTTTTAATAATGAACTATATGATGATAGAAGATTGGCCTCAAAACATTGGAGGGAAACCAAGTTTTAGCTATTTACAAAACATGCCTGCGTTTGTTCCAATTATGTTTGAATTAATAGTTTATTTTGCCGCACATTTGATGGTTATTACTTTTTATCTAAGAAGTAGATTGTGGCCATTTAAAGAAGCTGAAAACCCAAATCCCTTAACAACAGATGATAAGTTTTTAATGGAAGTTGAAATTCATAATAATGAAAAAGAATTAAAGACTTTTTTAAAAAAAACGGGTGCAATAGAAATTAGTATATATGAAAAAAATGAGAAATGATTAAAAATATATTAAACATTTTTTTGGTATTTTTGATGTTGTTTGGAATAAGTTCATGTCATGATCCATCTAAACCAAACTATCAATATTTTCCAAATATGTATGAACCTGTTGGTTATGAAGCTTATGCAGACTCTGATGCTTTTTCTAATGGAATTGAAGCTCAAGAGCCAGTTAATGGAACGATTTCAAGAGGATGGAAACCATACGAATTTGAGAACACTAATGAAGGTTATGAATTAGCTAAAGATCAATTAAAGTCTCCAATTTTAGATAATGAAAAACATTTATCTAATGGTAAAGAATTGTATTCTATTTATTGCGCAGTATGTCATGGAGACAAAGGAGATGGTCAAGGTATATTAATGACTAGAGAAAAGTTTTTAGGTATTCCAAATTATACTGATCGTGAAATAACTAAGGGAAGTATATATCATGTTTTAATGTATGGTAAAAACTCTATGGGATCTCACGCAGGACAAGTAAATGAAATTGAGCGATGGGAGATTGCTCAATACGTAATGAAGCTTAGAAATAAACTTCTTAAATAAATATTTTAGAGTATAGACTTATGTATATCTTTTCAAATAATCTTAAAAAAACATCGATAGCATTAATGCTATTTGGTTTTCTTGGACTTACATATGGATTTTTGTCAGCACCGAATTCTGTTGAAGAAGCTAAGGCTATGACTAATGCTGAGCATCATAGTGAAGAACATCAGTCGGTTCAAGTAAATGAAGATCACAGTCAAATGAATCATTTGTCTGATGAAGTTCACGATACAAGCCACGATGAGCATTTACTTCATCAATTACAAAATAAGCCATGGGCGGCTTTGTACGTTGGTGCTTTTTTCTTTTTTATGATATCTCTAGGAACTTTAGCTTTTTATGCAATTCAGAGGGCAGCTCAGGCAGGATGGGCTCCTGTTTTATTTAGAGTTATGGAAGGTATAACCGGGTATTTACTTCCAGGAGGATTAATTGTTTTTGTTATATTGGTTCTTTCGGGCTTTCATTTTAATCACTTATTTATTTGGATGGATCCTGAGATAGTTGCTCATGATAAATTAATTCAATCTAAATCTGGATATTTAAACCTTCCTTTCTTTTTAGCTAGAGCTTTGTTTTTTTTAACAGGATGGTCTTTCTATAGATATTTTTCTAGAAAATTTTCTATAGCTCAGGATAGTTCAAATGATATCTCTAATCACAAGAAAAATTTCAGAATTTCTGCGGGATTCTTAGTTTTTTATATTATTACTGAATCAATTATGTCTTGGGATTGGATTATGTCAATAGACCCACACTGGTTTAGCACTTTATTTGGATGGTATGTTTTTGCGAGTATGTTTGTTAGCGGAATAACAACAATAGCATTAGTGACAATATACCTTAAATCTAAAGGATATTTAGCGTTTGTAAATAATAGTCATATTCATGATTTAGGCAAGTTTATGTTTGGCACAAGTATTTTTTGGACTTATTTATGGTTTTCGCAGTTTATGTTAATTTGGTATTCCAATATACCTGAAGAGGTGACATATTTCATTACTAGGATAGAGGATTATTCACTTCCTTTTTGGGGAATGGTTGTAATGAATTTTTTATTTCCATTATTAGTATTAATGAATAGTGATTACAAAAGAATGAATTTTATTATGGTTATGGTTGGGGTCATTATAATTTTGGGACACTATATAGATGTTTTTAACATGATTATGCCATCAGCTGTTGGAGACAAGTGGTTTATAGGAGTGCCTGAAATTGGAGGGTTCTTATTCTTTCTTGGATTATTTATTTTCATAGTTTTTAAAGAATTGGAAAAAGCTCCTCTCTTAGCTAAAGGAGATCCATTTATTAAAGAGAGCAAGCATTTTCATTATTAATAATTAGTAAAAAAGATATGACAATCTTATTAATACTTTCAGTTTTAATTTTAATCACCATTTCAATCTGGCAGATCACTAAAATTTTTGAATTATCACAACCTATCGTTAAAAACAATACTCAGGTTGCTGATGATAGAGATAATGACATTAATGGAAAGCTAATGTTTGCTTTTTTAGCTTTTATTTATTTAATAACTCTTTATTCTTTTTGGGCTTGGGGAGATGTTTTACTTCCAGATGCAGCATCAGAACATGGAAGTAAATATGACAGTTTAATGTGGATTACTTTTGCCTTAATATTTTTTGTACAAACTATAACTCAAGCACTTTTACATTATTTTGTATTTAAATATCGAGGAGAAAAAGGAAAGAAAGCTTTATTTTACTCAGATAATGATCGTTTAGAAGCTTTATGGACGATTATTCCAATGATAACTTTAGCTATTTTAATCTTTTTTGGTTTATATACTTGGACTGAGATTATGAGTGTTGAAGAAAATGAAGATGCATTAATTGTCGAACTTTACGCACAACAATTTAATTGGAAAGCCAGGTATGCTGGAGAAGATGGAGTTTTAGGCGATGCAAATATCAGGTTTTTACAAGATTTTGATGGCAAAAATTTAGTTGGTATTGATTCAACTGATCCTAATGGATATGATGATGTTGTAACTCAGGAACTTCATTTGCCAGTTGGAAGAGATGTAATTTTCAAAATGAGATCACAAGATGTACTACATTCAGCATTTATGCCTCATTTTAGAGCGCAAATGAATTGCGTTCCAGGTATGATTACAGAGTTTCAATTTACACCAATTACTACAACAGATCAAATGAGACAAAAACCTGAAATGTTAGCTAAGGTGAAAAAAATCAATAAAATAAGATCAGAAAATAGCAAAAAATTAATAGCTAATGGCGAAGAGCCATTAGAGCCTTATATATTTGATTATATATTATTATGTAATAAAATATGTGGATCTTCTCATTATAATATGCAAATGAAAATTGTAGTAGAAACTCCATCTGAATTTGAAAAATGGATGAATCAGCAGCAAAATTTCGCTGAGATGATTCAATAAATAATTTAAATTAAATAGATATGTCAGTAATAGGAAGTGCGCACGAAGAAGATCATGGACATCATCATAAAGAGACATTTATGACTAAATATATTTTTAGTCAAGATCATAAAATGATTTCCAAACAATATTTAATTACAGGTCTTTTTATGGGAATAATTGGCATAGCAATGTCACTATTATTTAGACTTCAGTTGGCTTGGCCTGAACGCCCCTTCGGTATTTTTGAAGTTTTACTAGGAAAATGGGCTCCAGAGGGCGTTATGGATCCAAATGTTTATTTAGCATTGGTAACTATTCACGGAACTATTATGGTTTTCTTTGTCTTAACTGCAGGCTTAAGTGGGACCTTTAGTAATTTGTTAATCCCACTTCAAATTGGAGCTAGAGACATGGCTTCGGGATTATTAAATATGATTTCTTTTTGGTTATTTTTTCTTTCAAGTGTTATAATGTTAATGTCATTATTCGTTGAAGCTGGGCCAGCTGCTGCTGGATGGACCATATACCCTCCTTTAAGTGCACTGCCTCAAGCTCAACCTGGATCTGGACTAGGAATGACACTTTGGTTAGTGTCAATGGCAATTTTTATAGCATCTTCATTGCTGGGTTCATTAAATTACATAGTTACAGTGATTAATCTTAGAACTAAGGGGATGACAATGTCTCGACTTCCTTTAACTATATGGGCATTTTTTGTGACTGCCATTATTGGAGTTGTTTCATTTCCAGTTTTACTTTCTGCAGCTTTACTCTTAA
>Ga0114997_10001449_pt1 | contig 19733 bp, 20 predicted proteins | sample ArcticOcean_MG_C_2_FD_87045 | JGI IMG/M metagenome (GOLD analysis project Ga0114997, IMG submission 87045) | Marine microbial communities from western Arctic Ocean - ArcticOcean_MG_CB4_136 | ecosystem: Environmental > Aquatic > Marine > Oceanic | place: Arctic Ocean: Canada Basin | collected...
ACGATTTAATTTAAACTCATTCCAACTATAATTCTTTAACCCTTTTTATAAAGGTCTCCTACTCGAAATGCGCCACGATCATCTTGATCAATTTGGGCCTGTCGTGAATCCTCTAGGTCCTGTTTTCCAAGTGCCTCTGAAACCTCCGCTTGATAGTCCTTAACTTTTCTGTAAAGAGGATGTGTGATATCTAGTTTTAGATTGGATAGAGCTGCGGTAAACTCTCCTGTTCCATCAGGAGTAAGCTTGCAAACTAATTCACCCGAATCATCATCGCGGAAAATATCAATTACAGTAAGTGGAGTCTTATTTTTAACAGAAAACCCCATTTCACGGAGCAGTGTCAATACAGCTCCACGCGCATAAGCACGTAAAGGGAGATACTCTAATAATTCATTTAGTAGTTTATGGGCGCTCATAAAAATTTAAAGTTAAAAGTATTTAATAACATAAATAATTATAATAAAATGAAACCAGATTAATTACATCAAAAAAAATTAACCTTCTTAATCCAAACATACTATAGGTCTGCCTTTCAAAAACCCAACAAATTCATCTAAAAATAAAGTAGTATATATTTTTATTAAAAAAAACTTAAAGACTATTTCGAATAGATTCTTCGCAAAGGATTAAAATTGGAAAAAATTTCTATACTTGACTTCATTAAAGGTTTACCTTTTTTCGAACATTTTTCTGAAGATGAAAAATCTTGCCTTATAAACTCCAAAGGACTATTCGAAAAATATAGCGCCGGGGAAATCATTATAAAACAGGGCGCTATTGAATCTTGGTTATTCATTATTTTGCAAGGAAAAATAAAACTTTCCAAAGAAGTTAATAGCAATATTGATAAAAGCCGAATCTCTCTCACTGATTCAGAAGAAATCGTAGTTAAAGAATTAGATATCGGTTCTATATTTGGAGAAATATCTTTAATCACCGATCGGCCTAGAAATGTTACTGCTCGGGCTTCATCAAATGAGGTCGCAGTCCTAAAAATAACAAAAGAAATTTTAGAAAGCTTTGATAAGTCAATTCAAATGAAATTTCAAAAACAGTTACTTACAAAGCTAGCCGAGAATCTTGACGATATGAACACTGAATTTATTAAACTAAAGGCCGTCATCAAGAAAGGATTAAAAAAATAAAACCTAAATACTTTTATACAATTAGGTTTTCCTCTGCCATTCCCCTTTAAACAACTCATGCCTTTAGGCAACTAAAGGTTAATCAGTTTTACCAATAACTTAACTCTTGAAATCATAAGTAATTGAAATTAATATAGTTACATATATTTACTATTGCCTGAATGAGGTGACTTTAAGTAGTTGAGAAGATTTTTAATTTACCTAACGTTTAATAAAATCAAAATCCATAGTCAACTTCTAATAGACACCAAACTAAACCTTAACTCCAGTTAAACAAAAATATAGAAAAACCCTTTTGCTATAAAGGATTTTTGTTGTTTTTCCGAAAAGAAAGTGTTGGCTTCTAAAACTAGAAAGGTGCACATAAAGCCGCAGCCACAAATAAATAAGTTATCGCAAGATGGGTTCAAGAAAGTATAAATCTATATATAACTATAGATCTTAGTCAATAGCATAAACAGCAACTACTAAAGTTTAATGGTATTTAGGATTAACTAAACAGCCCTAGCCCCGTGTATATAATACTCTCTAGTCTAAACATAATTTTAATTATCACAATTCTTGCTTTGTCAGCATTTGGTATCCGTACTTGGGTATACCCAAAATATCCTAATATGGTAGACGCCTCGAATAAGGTAACATCTACTCAAAAACTAGCACCTCTTGTAATGAGGCGTCAAATTCCCCCCACAGATAGCGTCAATGAAGTGGTCGGCAATAATTTATTTAGAGAAGAAAGAGTTGAGTATATCTCCCCCAATCAAGAGCCAGATAATATAAAAGCACCAAATGAGACTCAGAAGGATACTCTTCCACCTCCTGAACTTGCTCTGCGTGGCGTAATGATTCTAAACGGCATTAAAATTGCTATTTTAGAAGGTACACAATCAATTAAAAACGAAGACAAAATTGAAAGTAAAAGCATTAAACGTAAAGGCTATTATCTTGGGGATAAAATTGGTGATTACAAAATTGCAGAAATAGAGAAAAGAGAAGTAAAACTGAATAGCTCTAAAGGGCAAACTCTATCGGTAAAATTATTAAGACAACTAATAAACATGGATAAAAAAACAATCGCAAAAAATATCAAACCAAAACTCTTAAGCATTCAACCAAAAATTAAGACAAAAACTGCACCAAAGATTAAGAAATCTGCTTCACCAGAGCATAGAATATCCGGAGCCACAACGAAAAGATTGCCTAAACATATTTCTGGTAGATAAAACATATTATGCTTAAAAAATCTAACCCTATTGAACGAATATTATTACGTAGTAATAAAATCACTGAAAAGATTCTCGAAGAAATAAAGTCAAACCAACTACATACAGGTCTCTATCTTGGTAAAACCCTCGTCGACCACGGCTATATTCATGCAAATGTTTTATTAGAAGCATTAAGCAAGGACTTAGGCTTGCCTATCATTAGTTTTCAGGATTATCCAAAAACACAGTTGCCAATAAAAGGATTAAATATTTCAGAATCTTTTTTAAGAGAAAAAACTATTTTCCCAATACAAATAAAAAACGACACGTTAACTTTTGCTGTATACGACCCATTTGACTTGCATACCATAGAAAATCTAAAAATTTCATTGGGAAAAAATATAAAAATTCTTCTTAGCACTGAAGAAACTATCATAGCGGCTATAGAGTCTTATTATGGACAAGGCGAGTCTGCTATGGGGCGAATGGTAGATAGCATAAAAGATGACGCTAACGGTAGCACTGAAATTATTTCCGACACAGAGCATATACGGGATATGGCCTCAGAAGCACCTGTTATAAAATTAGTAAACCATATTATTAGCAATGCCACCGAAATGGGAGCAAGTGACATCCACCTAGAACCATTTTCCGAAGACTTAATTCTACGTTATCGTATCGATGGAATTCTGCACAATTTTGAAGCCCCTCCCAAAAGGTTAAACTCTGCGCTTTGCACACGAATAAAGATTATGGCGGAATTGGATATTTCTGAACGTCGCCTACCACAAGATGGGCGTATAAAATTAAAAGTTCTAGGCAAAGATATAGACATGCGCGTCTCCACTTTGCCCACAATACACGGAGAAAGTATCGTAATTCGTATCCTTGATAGTACAAACTTAAATGTTGATTTAGAAAAAATGGGCTTCCCAAAAAAAGAGCTGGAACAGTTTCAAAAACTTATTAAAAAACCATACGGCAAGATATTAGTCACAGGTCCTACGGGTAGCGGTAAAACAACCACTCTTTATGGAGCTTTACAAAACATAAATACTTCGGATAAAAAAATAATTACGATAGAAGATCCCGTGGAATATCAAATAAGAGGGATTAATCAAATTCATGTTAAACCAAAAATAGGCTTAGACTTTGCCAGCGGTTTACGTTCAATTGTTCGACAAGATCCAGATGTCATAATGGTTGGTGAGATACGAGATACGAAAACTGCAGATGTTGCCATTCAAGCTGCACTAACAGGGCACCTTGTTTTTAGTACCGTTCATACAAACGATGCAGCTGGTGCTATTACTCGTCTTTTAGATATGGGAGTAGAAAACTATCTTATTTCTTCTGCGCTTATAGGCGTATTAGCTCAACGCCTTGTCCGAGTAATCTGCAAAAGCTGTAAAGAACCAGCTAAGGTAGCCTCTGCATTGATTGAAGAATTAGGAACTTGTGGTCATGAAAACATTAAAGCTTTTCATGGGAAAGGCTGCAACGTATGTAGCCAAACTGGATATCGTGGTCGGGCCGGTATTTATGAATTACTCATAGTAGATGACTCAATACGACAACTAATATTGGCCAAATCAACTGCTCAAAAAATACGGGATTTTTCACGTAGTCAAGGTATGACTACCTTACGCGAAGATGGTTGGAAAAAAGTTGCTACCGGGATTACAACCGTAGAAGAAGTATTGCGAGTAACGTTAAGCGAGCAAACATAAACCCCTATATATAACAAAAAGATCGATCACTAGTCATATTTATGGCCTATAAAAAAACAATACATCGATGAATACTTTTTACTATAAAGCAACTGATAGAATGGGTAATCCTATCGAAGGGAATCTAGAGGCACTTGACTACCAAAATGCCGTTGTTCAAGTTAGAGGGCTTAATTATTTTCCTATCAAGGTCTCAGACATCAAGCCAGGTAAAAATTTTTCTGTAAACAACCCTCTCCAGTCAAAGGGATTAATAAGAAGTAAACTTTCTGCTAAAGACTTAGTCTCTACTACTCAACAACTTGCAACGCTTATTGAGTCGGGTATTACTCTGGACAAGGCACTCTCTATCCTTGTGGAACTTGCAGAAAAACCTCAAACCAAAGAAATTCTCTCAAAAATACATAAACAAGTTCACTCTGGAGGTTTATTTGCAGATTCCTTAGCAGAGTTTCCAAAAACATTTTCAAATTTATATATAAATATGATCCGAGCTGGTGAAGCAGGCGGTTCATTGGCACCATCTCTAAATAGTATTTCTAGTTTTCTTGAAAAAAGTGAAGAACTAAAAGCCAATATAAGGTCTGCTATGATTTATCCAGCAATTCTTACATCTGTAGGCGGTTTTGCCATACTAGTTCTTTTTACAGTCGTAATTCCTCGATTTTCAAAATTATTTGATGAGTTAGGATCAGCTTTACCTCTACCAACAAAATTAATGCTATTTTTGAGTTCTTCCATAACTAATCACTGGATAGCTATAATCATTATATTTATTCTACTGGTATCAAGCTTTGTATATTATCTCAAAAATAAAACAGGGCGAATGCACTGGGATGGCATAGTACTAAGGCTGCCATTATTTGGACCGTTAGCACAAAAAATAGAAATTTCACGTTTTAGCAGAACTATGGCGACTTTACTTTCTAGCGGAGTAGCAATTCTAGAGGCCTTAAGCATAACAAAAACGATTTTAAATAACCGTGTAATAGCCTCTACCATGGCTCGATGTCACCAGGGACTTAAAGAAGGACATGGACTTTCTCAACCACTTAAACAAACAGGAGTCTTTCCACCACTTGCTATTCACATGATAACAATTGGCGAAGAAACCGGGAACCTTGAGCAAATGATGATCAAAGTCGCAAACACATATGACCAAGAAGTTGAACGGTCCATTAAACAACTAATATCACTTATAGAACCGTTCATGATTCTAAGCATGGCACTAGTAATTGGTTTTATAGTTATCTCTATGTTACTCGCAATATTTAGCATTAACGAAATAAACTTTTAATTAATAGTTCCGTAAAAAAATATAATCCTTTAAAAGAACCCGACTTCAATGAAAATATTTAATACTAAAAAACAACTCCAATCTGGATTCACTTTAATTGAGCTACTAGTTGTTATGGTTATTATTGGACTTCTAGCAGCGTTGGTCGTACCAAAATTTTTTGGGCATGTAGATAAAGCCATGCAACAAGATGCACAGGCTCAAATTGAGTTACTTGGTCAGGCACTAGATTTATATCGCCTTGAGAATTACAAATACCCAAGTACTGATGAAAACCTTTTAGCAATTGCCTCATATCTTAAAAAAGAAATACCAAAAGATCCTTGGGGGAATGATTATGTATATACATCACCTGGAGAACACGGGGATTATGATTTAATTTCTTATGGAGCTGACAATGTCGAAGGTGGCGAAGAAAACAATAGAGATATCGTCAGCTGGAAATGATGAAGCTTACAACTCTTTCATTAAACCTGCTTCTCTAGGCTTTACTCTACTTGAACTAACATTAGTAATGTTTTTTATGGCGCTTATAGCTGGACTAACCACTCCCTTTATCATGTCCACGCTAGATCGCATGGAGATGCAGTCCGCTGCACGAAAAGTGGCATCTGCGTTACGGTTTGCAAGAAGTGAAGCTATAACTATCAAAAAACCAGTTATTTTTTCTGGGAATATAACACAAAACCATTACTGGATATCGGCTATCGAGGTAATTAAAAATCCGCGAATACGGTCTTTAAAAAATCCAATCCGTCTAGCGCAGTTTATGCCTACAGAAGAAAATGATCCCGTTAGTGAAGGCAAATTCACTATAACTTTCTTTCCGCAAGGCAATTCAAGTGGCGGAGAAATAAGTATCAATATTAAAGAATCTAGAGAATCGGAAAATTATTATGTCATTAACATTGACCCTATTACAGGAAGAACAAAAATCAAAGAATCTCAGCGATAACGGGTTCTCCCTACTTGAGGTTATTGTAGCACTCGCTATTATGGCAATGGGGTTTGTCACGGTTTCACAGCTATTTTCAGGAAGTATTCGATCAATTGGACTTTCCGAACAATATCTCAAAGCAACTACATTGGCTCACTCAAAGTTAGGAGAACTAGAGATCAATAATTACAACAGTCCTGAATTCAAGGGAACTTTTATCAGCGAAAAAAATTACCACTGGGACCTTGAGATATCTCCATACAGCTCGGAATTAAATAGCACCAAAAATAACATTCAATTGTCTGAAGTAATTTTAAATGTTCATTGGAGAGATGCTAATCAAATTCGTAATATTAAACTAAATACCCTAAAGGTTAACGGTTCATCACATCCTGGGGAAAATTCTTTTCTGGCAAACGCTTTTCAAGGCAGAAGCCTAAATTTCGGAACAGAAGAAGCCGAAGAAGCCTCTGAAGATTTTCAAAATATCTCTGGCCGAAAAACCAATTTAAAGAACTACATCTCTGGGGCTAGAACTTCACATCTCTCAGGAAGTTAATAATGTTTACTTTTCGTGAATCAAACAAAGGCTTCACTTTGCTCGAATTAGTTCTTTCGCTGAGTATTACCGGGTTTATTGTGGCCATCTCACTTGGGGCAATCAGGCTAGGAACGACTGCTCAGGAAACTGGTCACTTAAAGACAGATACCTCCCAACGTATACGATTAATTCAAAATCAGCTTGGACAAAAAATAAAATCAAATTATCCCGTTTTTAAATTTCAAGAAAAAAACAACTCGCAAAAAAAGCCAGGACGGTTTCTTTCATTTGATGGAGGAAATGATTACCTGCGATTTGTAACTTTTTCATCACCACTCACCATTCAAGGGGAACCTCCATGGATGCATGAAACAGCTTTCTATATCGGTAAGCATCCGCAGTCAGGGAAATCTGGAATCATAATGGCAGAGCGGTCAACCAAAAATAACAATAAACTTAGCTCTACTTTAAATAACTCAGATAATGAGAAAATTTTCCTTCTAGCTGAAAATGTTGTTCATTTAAAGTTTCGCTACTATCAAATGAAAAAGATAAACCCAATAGAAAGTAGCCTCCAAGCCAAAAATCCTAATGAATATCAAGGGCAATGGGTAACATCAGTTAACCAAAATAACCTCTTCAAAAAATCAAGAAACATTACAGAAGGTCAATCAAACTTCTTTAATAATGGCATCCTACCAAAAATAAGCCTACCAAGAGCTATAGAAGTTTCAATAGGCATAAAAGAACCCAGCAGAGCAAGTCCCAACAGTAAATCAAAGATAATTTTATCCTCTCCCAACATCATCCCTCTTTATTCTGGAATGAAATTTGCATTACCACTAAAAGACAATGAAAATATTTAAACGACACAACAATCAAAGTGGGATTGCACTCATGGTAGTTTTGTGGGTATTAGTTCTTTTAATTGCCTTGGCTACAGAATTTGCCTATTCAATGAAAGGAGAGGTTAATGCCACAAAAAACTATAAAGAAGACATTGAGGCTTACCACATTGCCAAGGCAGGTATTAATCTAGCAATGGCTGAAATCCTTTACCCATCAAGCTTTCATGCGATACATAAAGACTATGGGCTAGTTTCAGGAAAGCTAACACCAGGAGTTAAAAAAGATAACCCAGAAATCAATAAAAACCCGTATCGGATCCCACTAAGAACAAACATCCAATTCGGTCGTGGAACCATTACTTATACTTTAGAAGATGAAAATAAAAAAATCTCAATTAACAAAACAACACGAGACATATTGGTCAAAGTATTGACATTGACGGGTGTAGAAACTGGAGAAAACAAAGATATTATTGCAGATTCAATACTAGATTGGATTGATGCAGATAAAAACCATCGCTTAAACGGTGCTGAAAATGAATTTTATCAAGATTTAACCCCCCCTTACTTTCCAAAAAATGCACCCTTAGAAAACCTTGATGAGCTTATAAAAGTAAGAGGCATTAATAAAAAAATACTATATGGCACCGGTCAGCATCCAGGACTTAATCAATTCTATACTGCCTATAATATAGAAAAGGTAAACCCTAATACATCATCACTAGAATTACTTTCAACCATCTTCTCAATACCACAAGCGAAAATGATATTAAAAAAACGTGAAAAAATGGGGTTTTACGACAACACAAAATCTAATTACTTTAAAGTTACATCTACCGGAAAATTAGAAGGTAGCGCAACTAATCATACAATAGTTGCTGTAATGCAAAGAATTCTTGAAAAAAATAGTCCTGTAATATTAACCCATTACTGGAACGATAATAGTTTTTTAAATGTTTACAATCAAAAACAAGAAACAAGCTAATGAAAAATTTTTACATCAAAACATCATTAGGAATAGATATTAAAGAAGACTCCGTTTGCCTAACCCTACTAGGAAAGACTTTTTTAAAAACAGAGATACTAGCTGCAAAACATATAAGCATACAATTACTAAGCAAAGAAAATGAGAAAGCAGAAGCTTACTTTTTAAGCAAAGTAAATCTTTTCTTGATAAAACATAATGCATGGACAGGTAATTTAACTATAAGTATCCCACGCTCAAAACTAACACTTCAGTCTTTTGAACTACCCTCCCCTGATCGTGAATCTTTAGACTCAATGATGGAGTTTGAACTAGAGCGGCATTTCTCGTCAGATATAAAAAATTTTTATTACTCGAATTATATAACAGCGAAAGAAGGTAACCAATATCACATAGTATGCGCAGCAATTAAAAAGGAAATCGTCCACTACTACTTAGATTTACTTGCAAAGCTCAACCTTAAGCCAGTAAATATTGACGTATCGACGTTTGCCAATATTAATTTATTATGGCCAAACATCCAAAACGAAAAAACACTTTCAATCCTATTGGATCTAAGTTTAAATTTCATCGACGTCTCCATTTTAAACAATAAAACCTTAGAGTTATCAAGAAACATTCCAATAAATAACGAGGAATATAAAACTTCATTTCTATCCTCTGGACAAGATAAAATAATCCTAGAAAAAACTTCAGATAAAATTGTTAAAAGTATCGTCGAGGAAATTGAAAACGCATTATCATCATGCAAAAACATTGATGATTCCAAGCATGTAGAGTTTATTTATTTCTTAGGTGGTGGTTTATTAGCATCATACATAACTTCAAAACTAGAAGCAGTAACAGAGGTTCAAGTAATCACAGTTCCGTTTACCGTGCCAATCAAATCAAAAATGGCAGATTCATCCTCAATGGATTATACGGCAACTTCCTTAGGACTTGCACTTAGGGAGACAAAAACTAATTTTATAGAAATAAATCTACTTCCAGATAATTTAAAAAAACTACCTGCACAGGTAATAAATATAAAAAAAACTGCAACGCTGACTCTAATAACAATCTTATTTATTGTCGGCTTCATGGTTAACCAAAGTATCCATAATAATAAAACCCTTGCAGCGCTAGACCAACAATTAGAGCAAATCAAGAAACAGATGGGGCCACTGGAAAAAATAGACCTCGAGTACGAATCGCTTCAGAAGTATATGGGTGCATTAAATATAATTGATAAAGCCAATCCAACAAAACTACCATTATTAGTAGAATTAAGTCGGATAATTCCAAAAGACACTTGGGTTAAAAAAATTAAACTCTCCCTTGGCACAGTAGAACTTATTGGAATTTCAAAAAATGCATCCAGGTTATTGCCAATCGTTGAGAATTCTAACCATTTTCGTGACACTAAATTTATTGGTACTATCACCACTCATACGACAGGTGAAAAATTTACCATAAATGCGACAGTAGGGGCTACTAAGTGAGCTCAATTACATCTAGAGACAAAAAATCATTAGTAATTGGTGGAGCTTTTATCATGCTCTACCTTCTATTTATATTTATAGCAAAACCAAAATACCATGAAATTTTATTAATAAATCAAAAAATACAAGACAAAATAATTTTTATTCAAAAATATTATGAAGTTTTAAGTCAAAAGGATTATTACAAGGCAAAAGGCGTAGAAAATAAATCGATAAATACCACTCTTAACCAACGTTTTTTGAGCAAAATAAAACCATCCCTGGCTGCATCTGAGCACCAAGGGTTATTAGAGCAATTGGCTAATAAAACAGGGGTAAACATTATACGGTTTAGAGTCGATAAGCCTAAATATACAGAAAAATTATTGACTATATCAACTGAAGTGACAATACGTTCAAAACTCAGAAATTTAACCAACTTTATACACCTGCTAGAAAGCAATCAAAAATTCATGGTCATAGAGAAAATTTTATTACAAAGAATCAACAAAACCGACCTAGAAGAACTCCAGGCACAGTTGACCGTCAGTGGATTTATTAAAAAAATTGAAGAAGAAACACACAAAACGACATGAAAAAAATCCTCTCATCTATTTTAATATTAAGCATACTTTTTTCTTCAGGTTGTCTGGGAAACAGAAAGTCTGCTCTTGAGAAATTTAAAGAACAAAACCCTATCGAAAAAATGTTGTTTTCAAAGAAAAACAAATTAAACAAAAAAAACCTAACCAATGAAAAAATAAAACCCAATACTTCCTCTAACAAACTAGTCAATTTAAAGGATATAAAAAATATTCCAGATCATCCTATTAAATGGCAAATCAAAGTTTCAGGTAAAAATGTACCTTTACGCAAAGGACCGGGAAGCCAATATAGTAAATCAGGAACAGCACAAACAGGGCAGGTTTTTTCTCTTCTTAGAACCCAAAAAAATATTCACGACAATCAAACCTGGTACCTAGCAGAAGATGAAAATAAAAATAAATTTTTCATATCAAGCCTTTCCACTACTTTGACTAAAAACACTCAGCAATCAAAAACAAATAAACCAAACAATCCAAATAAGGCAAAAAAAATATCACTACAAAACAGACAACCTTTCTCTTTAAATAAGCTTAAAACGAAGATTGAACAAGAACCACAACTACCTAAAGAGTTGATAAAGGCTAAACATATCACCTTGAATTTTGAAGGAACCGAATTACACGATGTTATAACCACATTTTGTGATCTATTAAAAATAGACTACATAATTGAAGCCGATGTAAAAGGTAAGGTAACTCTCCAAACATTTAATGAAATAAAAGTAGAAGATTTATATTCAGTACTGGAACAAATTTTAGCCTTACACAATATAACCGTTACAAAAAGTGGAAATTTCTATAGATTTCTTGGGATAAAGGAAGCCACAAAAAAACCATTAAGCATTCACTACGGAAACGACTCCAGCATTCCTAAAAAGGAGCGTCTAATCATACAAATCATTCCGCTAAAACATATTTCTGTTGAATCGATGAAAAAAATCATCATTCCTCTACTCTCACCCAATGCTAGTTTCATAGAAATTCCCGAAACCAATAATTTAATGATGATTGAGATGGCCACTAATGTTAGGCGAATCATTAATGTAGTTGAGGCTCTAGATGTAGATAAGCTAGCATCTTCTGATATTCAACTATACAAACTAAATAATGCAGAAGCAGATAAGGTTGTTGCAGAAATGACTGAAATTTTTTCTTCCATGGGCTATGCAGAATCAATTGGTCAATCACTGACATTTTTATCCCTAGGCAGGCTAAATTCGATTTTAGTAGTTAATGCTTTAGAAAATATTCTACCCACAATCGAATTCTGGGTTAACAAACTTGACCAACCAGTTTCAGAAGGTGATGTCAGCACATTCGTCTATTACGTCCAGAATGGGGACGCAAAAAAAATAGCCACTTTACTCGACTCATTATTTAACCCAGAAGGATCATCTCAACAACAGTTAAAACAGTTTGATAAATTAATGAAATCCACTAAGAATAAAACAGCCGAACCTGTATCTAAAAAACCATCACAATCTCAAACAAAAACTAAGGACTCTAAAAGTAAGTTGATTAAATACACCGATGGAATCGAAGGTAGTATTGACGGTGAAATTACAATTCTACCTGATGAAGACACAAATGCTCTCATAATTAGAACCAGCCCTAGAAACTATCCAGCTATTGCAGAAGTTATTAAAAAACTAGATCTACTACCTCAACAAGTGCTGATAGAAGTTTTGATTCTTGACCTACAAGTCGACGACGCGACTCGCCAAGGAATCGAGTGGATATTAGAAGGAGAGGCTCTGGGCAGTTTAAAAATCCCTTCCGTAGGATCCACAACCGGCAACACAATTCTTGGCACATCGTTAGCTGGTGCAACCGCAAGTCTACTTCCTGGTGGCAGTATGCTTCTAGAAAATACCGACCGATTAAAGGCTAAGCTCGAGTTATTTGCATCCAATTCAAAAGCAGAGGTTCTAGCAAACCCCATTCTAGTGACCTCTGATAATAAAAAAGCCAGCATATCGGTTACAGATGAAATCCCTATTGCTAGTTCCACATTAACTACTAACAGCGTTACGCCAGTGACGTCGACTTCAATCGAATTCCGAAGTGTCGGGATAAAACTTGATATATTTCCTAAGATTAATTCTGACAATTTTGTAAATATGAAAATCTCTCAAGAGATAAGCTCAAAAGGACCAGATGTCACATCTTCTGGTATAACAACAGCTTCCTTTAGTACACGCGATGTAAAGACAGAGGTAGTTCTAAAGGATAATCAGGTCCTTGTAATGGGTGGTTTAATGCGAACAGACACCTCGACATCAAGAGAGGGAGTTCCTGGATTGATGGACATTCCATATCTTGGAAAATTATTTAGCAGTGAAAGAATTACCAAACATAAAACTGAACTGATGATCTTTATCACTCCACATATTATCTCTACAGTAGAAGATTCAAGTCATGCCACTAGAGAAATTAAAAAACGTTTAACCAGCATAAAAAGTATTAACTCAAAAAGTTAGAGATGAGTTTTAAAAAAAAGCAATCCCCTTAGTTCTGTCGTATTAAGAATTAAATTCTCCTTTAAGCCATTATTTCTTTATTTCACTATTTATTTCTACAGCCTTCCAGAAGTTTTTTCATAAAAAATATAGCCAATTGATAACACCTAAACCTAAAAATAGCGGCAATTCTAAAGACAACAAATAGCTATATAGTTGACTTGATAGAGATGCATCATTTATAATTCAGAGTTTACCATAAGACTTGATACAATAGATTTTATGACAATGAATTCGTCAATAGTTAATAAAGCCAAATGCAATAATAGCCTGCAATTAATTGGCTCGACACCGTTAGTAAAGCTAAATAATATAGCTCCTTCAAATGGGGCTAATATTTATGCCAAGCTAGAATGTTTTAATCCAGGCGGTAGCGTTAAAGATAGAATTGCTATGGCTATGGTAGAAGATGCTGAAAGTCGAGGCCTACTAAAACCAGGTTCTACAATTATTGAGGCGACCAGTGGCAATACGGGAATAGGTCTAGCCATGGTTGGAGCCGTAAAAGGTTATCAGGTTATTCTGGTTATGTCAGAAAACATGAGTGTTGAGCGCAGAATGATCCTTGAAAGCTTTGGAGCTAAAACCGAATTAAGTCGTGCTGAATTTGGAATGGAGGGCACCATTGAAAGAGCAGAAGAATTATTAGTTCAAAACCCAGATTATTTTATGCCACAACAGTTTAACAATCCGGCTAATCCCGCTATTCATAGAAAAACCACCGGGCCTGAAATTATGGCAGCCATGAATGGCGAGGTAATAGATGCTTTTGTGGCGGGAGTAGGAACTGGAGGCACTGTGACTGGTACTGGAGAATACCTAAAACAACACAATAAAGACATTAAGGTAGTTGCTGTAGAGCCGGCAACCTCTGCCATTCTTTCTGGGAAAAATCCAGGCCCTCATAAAATTCAAGGAATAGGAGCAGGTTTTAAGCCAAAAGTTCTAAATATGGACATTCTAGATGGTATTAGGCCTGTCACTGATGAAGATGCTTACAATTGCTCCATAAGGCTTGGCAAGGAAGAAGGAATTTCAGCAGGAATTTCAGCCGGGGCAGCCTGTTATGCTGCGTGCAAAGTGGCCGAAGAATTAGGCCCAGAGAAAAATATTGTTGTAATAATACCAGATACGGCTGAAAGGTATTTTAGCTTTTATAAATATTTCTAAGAAAGTAAACCATGGGACATGTAAAAGGACTTAAATGTAAAGAGTGCAAAAAAGAATTCCCTGCAGAACCTATTCACGTTTGTGAGTATTGCTTTGGTCCACTTGAAGTCGACTACGATTATGAAAAAATTAGTAAAATAATAACACGTAAATCTATTCTATCAGGGCCTCCTTCCATGTGGAGGTATAAAGAATTGATGCCATTGAATGAAGAGAATAAAGTAGGAGATCATGTAGGTTTTACTCCATTAGTACATGCGAAAAATTTGGGCAAGGCACTAGGAATCAAAAAACTTTATCTAAAAAATGACTCTGTAAACCATCCCACTTTTTCATTCAAAGACAGAGTTGTTGCAGTGGCAATATCTAAAGCAATTGAATTTGGGTTCGATACCATTTCCTGCGCATCAACTGGAAACCTCGCAAACTCAGTTGCTGCACATTCGGCAGAAGCTGGGCTCAAAAGCTATATATTTATTCCAGTAGGTCTAGAGTCTGGGAAAATTCTAGGAACCAATATATATGGGACCAATCTAATAGCTGTAAATGGCTCCTATGACGATGTAAATCGACTTTGCAGTGAAATAGCTGTGAATCATAATTGGGCTTTTGTAAATATCAATATTCGTCCTTATTATGGAGATGGGTCAAAATCTTATGGTTACGAAATAGCCGAGCAACTAGGTTGGAAAACTCCTGACAATGTTATAGTTCCAGTGGCTGGTAGTTCGCTAATAACAAAAATCTACAAAGCATTCCATGAATTCGAATGCCTCGGTCTCTTGGAAGGCAAAGTCCAATCAAAAATATTTGCCGCACAGGCTACAGGATGCTCACCAGTAACTACTGCAATTAAAAATGGAACAGACATAATCACACCAGTAAAACCAAATACCATTGCAAAGTCTATTGCTATTGGCAACCCAGCAGATGGCTATTATGGTGTCAAAACCACTCTAACTAGTGGGGGCTACGGAGAGGATGTAACCGATGATGAAATAATATCATCAATGAAACTTCTCGCTGAAACTGAAGGGATTTTCACTGAAACTGCTGGTGGTGTTACAGTTGGAGTCACAAAAAAACTAATCGAACAAGGGCGTATCAAACCAGATGAAACCACCGTGATCTGTATAACCGGCAACGGTCTTAAAACGGTTGAAGCACTAAACGGACAATTTGCTGACCCTGTGATAATTGAACCTAAAATAAACAACTTTGAAGAATTATATTCAAATAACATGTCTGCTGTATAACAGTTTTAAGGAGATTTCTAAGTATGGCTATTAAAGTAAGAGTTCCTACACCATTAATGAAACTAACTGATAACAAGTCTGAGGTAACAGCTGAAGGTGAGACTATTGCTGACATCATAAATGATCTAGAAAACCAATTTACCGGTATAAAAGATCGGATCTGTGAAGAGAGTGGCGCGCCAAGACGTTTCATAAATATTTATTTAAATGAGGAAGATATTCGTTTTCTAGAGGGAGAGAAAACGATAATAAAAGATGGCGACGAAATTTCAATCATACCGGCTATCGCGGGTGGAACTAGTAACTAATGATGGAATTTACAGATGATCAAATAGAGCGCTACAGTCGCCATATCATCCTTCCTGAAGTAGGTGGTTCTGGCCAACAGAAAATGCTGGAATCAAAAATATTACTTCTTGGGGCGGGCGGTTTAGGCTCACCAGCAGCCTATTACCTTGCTGCTGCTGGCATAGGAAATCTTGGCATCGTTGACTTTGACCGAGTTGACCTTAGCAATCTTCAAAGGCAAATCATACACTCAACAGAGCGCATCGGTATGCTGAAAACAGAATCAGCAAAAAAAACCATCGAAGCTCTAAACCCAGATGTGAAGGTTACACTCTATAACCAAAAATTAGATTCTAGCAATATAATGGAATTGATCGATAACTATGATTATATTATAGACGGGTCAGATAATTTTCCAACACGATATCTAGTCAATGATGCATGTGTTATGAAAAATAAAACTCTTATTCATGGCAGTATATATAGATTTGAAGGACAGGTTACAGTTTTCAAACCAGGTGATGGCCCCTGTTACAGATGTTTATACCCAGAACCTCCTCCTCCAGGGATGGCTCCAAATTGTCAAGAAGGTGGGGTATTAGGAGTCTTAGCAGGAATAATAGGTAATTTGCAGGTCGTGGAGACTCTAAAGCTTATTCTTGGAATTGGGAAAACACTAGTTGGGAAACTTCTTATATATGACGCTTTAAACACGGAGTTTAGGAAACTAAATTTAAGAAAGGATGTCGACTGCCCTGTTTGTAGTGAAAATCCAACGATTACGGAATTAATAGATTACGAAGAATTTTGCGGTATTAAAAACAGCAACTAAATAATATTAGAAACTAAACTTTTTTTATCTGAGACTTTATGTTTATTATAACATCTAATTTTACATGGCAGAATTCAAGATGAAACTTTCACTTCCTACAGAAGTACAAACTCCGACTTGTCCAGTAATTGCAGACATGTCTGTATTAAAGACAATCGGGAACACCCCTTTAATTAAAATAAAAAATATCGGCAAAGAGTACGATGGCGTTACTATATATGCCAAAGCTGAGTGGAAAAATGCTGGTGGATCTGTCAAGTCTCGCCCAGCTCTCAAAATGATTGAAGATGGAGAAAAAACGGGTAGCCTAACAAAGAATAAAATAATACTTGATTCAACCTCAGGTAATACCGGAATTGCTTATGCACTTATTGGCAAAATAAAAGGGTATAAAGTTAAATTGGTAATGCCTGCAAATGTATGCAAAGAAAGAAAAGGCCTAATGGCTGACTTTTACGGAGCTGAAATTGTCACTTCAAGTCCCTTTGAAGGCTCTGATGGTGCCATTCTACTTGCAAAAAAAATCTACCAAGAAAACCCGGATATCTATTTTATGCCAGACCAGTATAACAATGACTCTAATTGGAAAGCACACTACGAAACAACCGCACCAGAAATTTGGGAACAAACAGACCATAGAATTACTCACTTCATCGCAGGAATTGGAACAGGTGGAACCATCATGGGTACCACCAAAAGACTTAAAGAATTTAATCCCGATATTCAAGGCTTTGCATTAGAGCCGAAAGAAGAACTTCATGGCCTAGAAGGACTCAAACACATGGCCAGCTCAATTGTGCCTGGAATATATAATGAAGCTCTTTTGGATGGAAAAATAAGCCAGTCAACAGAAGAAGCATACGATATGGTTGAAACTTTAGAAAAAGAAGAAGGTATCCTTGTAGGTCAATCATCTGCAGCTGCTCTTTGTGGTGCTCTAGAACTAGCAAAAAAAATAAAAAAAGGCGTTATCGTAACAATTTTCCCAGATAGTTGTGATCGGTGTTATATTAATTTTGGCAAATTCAAAGACTACTACGAAGAAAATAAAATTCACACACTTCCTAAAGCTGATAAATAACCTAATTAGATAAACCCTTCATGCCTAGGTTTCAAAAACATATCTTTATTTGCAATAATAAGCGCAAGGAAGATGACCCGCGAGGCTCATGTTCCGATCGAGGATCAGAGGAGTTGCTCAGTTACGCTAAAGAACGAATTCATGAGCTAGGACTAAAAGGTGAAATTAGAATCAATAAAGCCGGTTGCCTTGATGCTTGCGCTCATGGGCCAGTAATGGTTGTATATCCCGATGACACCTGGTACTCTCCTAAAACAAAAAATGACATCGAAAAAATCATCACAGACCATGTGAGAGCGAATCAACCAGTTAAAGAACTATTAATTAAATTTAAAAAAAAATAACACCCTCACCTGATGGTAAAATAATTATATCTTTCACTATATAATTTATACAAATAATGGCTAAAGAGAACAGAGTCTCAATACGAGTTAAGGTAAGACAATTAGTTGACCTTGTTCAAATTAGAGGCCAGTACCAAGTTATAGAAGAAGAAGAAAACGCCAGTATTAAAAACATAACAATCATAGATATATCATGTGGTGGAATCTGTATCGAGATAGAAAAAACACTTATAACTGGATCAAAGTTAGACCTGACAATACCACCGATCGGAAACTTACCAAAAAGCACCATTGAATGCAAAGTTACTCGATCAATTATCTCCAGTAGTTCCTCTCGTAACAATAGATATGAAGTAGGATTAAAATATAACACCCCAAATACTGAATATCTAAAAAGTCTCTATGAATTCGTGAAACTCAGCCAAAAATAATTAGTTTTACTTACTCTAATACTCCTTCTTATTACTAACCAAGCCTTGAAATAAGAAAATTTTATAAAAAATAATAAAACTAATCATAATAGATTCTATATTGTGTAAATCATGGGAAATTATGAACGGTAATACGAACCTCTAACCCATCTTGCAACCAACCAATATTACTGTGACCCGCAATAGTCGTTATTATCCCATTAACATCAACTTTTCGAATACGGTTATTGTCACGGTCAGAAAAATATAGATTCCCCACCTTGTCAAGCTTCATGCGGAATGGAGTTTTAATATTTGCTTTAACTGCTGGGCCACCATCACCTGCATACCCAAATATTCCATTACCTACGTAACTTGTAATAATACCATTGGAATCAATCTTACGAATACGATGCGTAGTCTGCTCTGCTATATACAAAGCCCCACCTGGTCCTATTGCTAAGCCTCCAGGAGATCGGAGTCCCGCATTTAATGCAAGACCTCCATCACCATTATCATTAAAATCACCTGTTCCAGCTATAGCTGTTATCACGCCGTCTCTATCAATTTTGTAAAGCTTACTCCCTCCTGAATCAGAAAAAAATATATTACCAAGTTTATCAATTGCAATACCATTTGGATGAACTTCTGTTCCGAGATCTTCCAAGCTTTTCTCTGCAATGGTTAAAATATCGCCTTGTAAGTTAACCTTACGGATATTTCGATTGATTGAATCTGCAATATAAATATTTCCTTCTCTATCTGGAGCAATATCACTTATCGTATGAAAAGATGCTTCAATGGCAGGTCCACCATCTCCAGCATTTCCTTGCCGACCATTACCAGCAAAGTGAGTAATAATTCCCTGAGCATCAAGCTTGCGAATAATCCAGCCATTTCCAGAACGTTGAGTAATATAAACATTATCCGCATAGTCAATTGTTATAACTTCTGGAAGGTGAAGAGTCGCATTGACCCCTAGACCACCATTACCTTCATTCCCTTGTTTCCCATTCCCTAAAACCGTTTGAATAAAACCTTCTGGATTAATCTTTCGTATTCTTTGATGCAAACGAT
>Ga0114997_10001455_pt1 | contig 19676 bp, 16 predicted proteins | sample ArcticOcean_MG_C_2_FD_87045 | JGI IMG/M metagenome (GOLD analysis project Ga0114997, IMG submission 87045) | Marine microbial communities from western Arctic Ocean - ArcticOcean_MG_CB4_136 | ecosystem: Environmental > Aquatic > Marine > Oceanic | place: Arctic Ocean: Canada Basin | collected...
ATTGAGAACTCTCTGACCACTCTTGGTCAGAAAGATCCATTGGCGGAGTATAACTCCACACTTTGGAACTCAGGTATCGAAGCGAATAAGGAAATCGCCCGTAAACAGAAACGAAGACTAACTTACTTCTCAAACATCTTTGTCATCGAAGACAAAGCAAATCCTCAAAACGAAGGTAAGAATTTTCTTTTCCGTTATGGAAAGAAAATCTTTGATAAGGTTAGTGGAATGGCTAATCCAGAGTTTGAGGATGAGTCACCAATTGACGTTTTTAGTCTTTGGGATGGTGCGAACTTCAAATTGAAGATTCGTAAAGTTGATGGGTTTTCAAACTATGACAAGTCGGAGTTTGTTACTGCGGCAGCATTGTTTGAGGACGAAGCCAAGTTGGAAGAAACTTGGAACGCACAATATTCCTTGACAGAGTTTGTCGGGGAAGACAAGTTCAAGTCCTATGATGATTTGAAATCTCGTTTGGATATTGTTCTTGGAAACGTTTCAACACCAGCAATGACTGCACCAACTACCGTAGAATCGGTAAAGGTTCCGTTTGATGGTGGTGAACCTATCATACCCTCTTCTGATGAAGAGAATCTTGATTACTTCAAGAAACTTGCGGAAGCATAGTCTTACGTAATATGTCTTATGCTCGGTTATATCTCATTTTTATGATCGAGCATCTTGTATTAGTCCTCTTCCCATTCCTCCGCCTGGGTCAATTGGTGGTAAAATAGTGCTGGAGTTATTATTAGTTACGTGAGTATCCGCACTAACTACAGTTGGACTACTTCCACCAGATCCATTTAATCCAATCTTATCCATCGCTGCAGTATTTAATTGATTGCCTGTGATGTTTTTCATCGCTACCTCAAAAGGTATACTAACACCCCCTGTTTTCATTTCTGCTAATTGTAATTTTGAATCCTTTATACTTTTAAACTGTTCTATTAGTTCCGGCATAGCATCCTTGAGAAAGGTCAAACTTGAAGGTGCATTGCGGCCGTATTCTTCTGGCATATCTTTATCTATTCCTCTTCCATATACCCCTCCTTTTAAAGTTGTGCCTACCTTCCGTACACCTAATATCTCTGATATTCCCTTTTTCGCCATTAATGTTATTGCCCGTTCTGCCGTTTCTTTTCCTTCTCCACCCCTAACTCCCCTTATTCTTTGGTACTCGCCCTTCTCATTCTTAAATCCGCCCATCAACCTATATTGAGCACCTTTTCCATACTTTTCTATTAACTCTTTTGCTAATTCGGTGATTCTTGCTAATGCTTTAACTTCTTCTGCTTCTATTACCTCTTCACCACCATGTAGTATAGCCGGAAGGGGTATGTTAGGATCTAAGCCTAATAAATTCAATCCCTCTTTTCCAGATGGTATCTTTTGTAACAATTGTTGTTTTTGGTTTAATTCTTCTGTTAAGGAATTAACTAATTTCACATCACCAATTACCGTTGTTCTATTCTTTCCACCCCCCTCTGTTGTTCGTTTCTTTTTTGCTTCTTCAATAAGGGCAGGAAGGGCAGCAACTCTTGCTTTAATTTCGTCAGGTGATCCTTCCACACCAGTTTCCATATATCTTGTTTCTTCTCCTTTTGCTGAACTTATTTGTGCTTGCAATTTAGCAACCTTATCAGCATCAAAAAGTGTTGCTGATCGCCGTGCCTGACCCTTTTCTGGAAAAGTTGATTTACCTGCGGCTGCCATCTTTCTGACTTCTTCAAGAGATTTTCCTTTCTTCGCTTCCTCTTCTGCGAGCATTTTTTCTAAGTCTATTCTTTCTTCACCCATTTCTTTCAATTTGACTCTTTTAGTCATTGCTTTATCATCTTTACCAAACAAACCTAAGAAAGAATTCCATTTTTCTGAAAAGAAAGTTCCAATTGCATCCAATGCTTTTGCGATTCTCTCACCACCAAACCATCCTGCAATAGCACCAATTAATACACCTGCCAATGCACCAAGCGGCCCACCAACTGCAAATCCTGCCATACCACCTTTGAGTGCTCCCCACCCTGCGCCTGATGCGCCCGAACCTGTTCCTCCCAATGCAGCGCCTATTACTGCTGATGATTTGGTTGTTGCCCATTCATCTGCTTTGAACCACCCCATTATACCATCAATTAGAGGTGCAACAATCGCACCAATAATTGGAATAAATCTTCCAACTGTCAAAACTTTTGGTAAAATTTTACTCCATAATCCTGCACCTTTTCCACCTTTGAAGAAATTTGTGAGTCCTCCTTTGAATCCACCACCAGAACCTAAGAAAGATCCAGCAAAGTTTGCTGCAGTATCAAATAATCCACCACCATCATCTTGACCAGCACCTTTCTTTCCTTTTTTTACTAGACTTCCGCCACGTATTTTTGCTTTTCCACCCCTAAGTCGTTCTCTTCTTGATTCTGCGGTTTCAGAATTGTCACGAATGAATTGTAGATTATCATCTATATTAATTAACAATTCATTGGTAAATTCAAGTCCTCCTCCTGCACCGCCACCTGCGGATTCTCCTCCCATTAATTCTTCTTTTGCTTGTTCTATTGGTGAAGTTACGCCACCGTTTTCTTCTGCACCTTCTGTATCAATATCACCACCTTGTAATTTTGCTGCCATATCTGTTTGTGCTGAGGATGCACCTCCTCCACCACCAAAACCTTTGATTTTAGCACCAGCAAATGCCATCATTTCTGGTGCAAAAGGAATACCTTCAGTCAATTGTGATGCCATTCCACTAACAATTCCTTGAGCAGTTGAAACCATCTTTGAACCAACTGATTTTCCTGCTGCACCAATTAGGCCAGGTTTATTTTCCTTTAATGCAGCACCAGCAATTCCAATAAAATGATGTAGATACCCAATAAGTTCTGCATCAAGAATAGTGTCTGCTTTTACTGCATCTTCTAAAACTTTTGAAATTTCTGCTGCTTTTTTTGCAGCATTGATAAAGTCTTCACGTTTTGGTTTTTTTGGAAGATTTAAAGTAGATTTGATATCACGTAGAATGTCATTATATGCACTTTCAATAGCTAATCCAGTATTTTCATTTTTCTCTCTTAATCCTTTTATTTTTACTTTTACATCACGTATAATTGTAAGATTTCCAATCCCTTTCGGCCCAAGTGCTTTGTCACGTGCCGTATTCCATGAATCACCTTTTTTCAAAGCATCAAATGCATTTTTTGTATCAGCCATTATAGTCCCTTGTGACTTGTCTAGTGTTGTCGTAATCTTTCATTTTCTTCTTCAACCCAATTACTTAATAGGGTTGTGTAAATATCTCTTTCGTAGGGCAGCATATCCTCGATTTCCGTCAAACTCCACTTGTGATGTTGAATCATTGCAAAATTGCTCAAGTAATAATTCTCAAGCGAGTTATGACTTAGGCTTATCCGAAAAAAGAGTTAAGTCCCTGTACCGTTGTTTCTTTTTCTTCTCCACACGTTTTACAATTATACTTTACAGTATGTTTCAATACTGGCATAGTATCAAAAAATTCTCTAATTTTTTCCATTTGTAACGTGTTTAAACTATCGAAAAAGTCATCCAATTCTGTTTCTGTGAACGAATCTCTTTCATGTGTTTCTTCTTGCGTAAAAACCATTTCAACAGAAGTTTTTATCACTTTCATTCCAACTTCTGTTTCTGATAATTCCCCCTTCATCATTTCTTTTATAGATTCTATGTTGGGGTATCTCAATATTATTCCTATGTCATCTGACAACATAATTTTATTTGTATGGTTTTCGTTTTTTTGTACCTTTACTTCTTCTAAGTTTATAGGAACCTCTGTTGTAAACTCGCAAAGTTCTCCATTGTTTTGAGGACATCCCCATGGCTTCAATCCTATAGTAACTTCTTCTCCTACTGACTTAGCTCGAAGTCGAAGAAAAATAAATTCGATATCAAAAGTCGGCAATCGTTCTACATCAAGATCTCCCTGAACACAATTCCTAATAATTTGTTTGACTGCATCGGTGATGGTCTTTTCATTCTCCGATTCCATCGCAGTCAATAATATTTTTTCTTCTTTGACCAAAAAAGGTCGGTATTTAATAACAGTTTCAGTTGATGGCAAAATCGCCTCATATACTGGAACGTTCATTTTAGGTAATGTCATAATAAGTTCCTCTCATGACGGTTAATAATAATTCATTATCCAAGTTGACCAGCGGTTAAATTCTGTCCTTGTAAAGTTACACCAGTTGTTCGTGTATCATTTAATTTAAGGTCTAATGTTTCCCAAAAAGCATATTGCATTTCTACAGTCAATCTCACAGCAGAATTTTGTGTCGAATGATTAAGTTCAATTGCTGCAACTGTTTTAGGATAACACTCATGATATATTTGAGTATGTGTTACTGTTACTCCATCTCTATCTAATGTCTTTACTGTCATTCTGCCAGTATAATTATCATAGTATTCTACATCCCATGCGTTTTTAATACTTACTATTTTGTCGTTCCAACGATCAAATAGTTTTTTTTCTGAATAATCTGATGAACATAAAAATGAAAGTGTAACTGGTGTATATGTTGGGCCATTGTATGCGACTTCTCTATTAACCCCATATTGTCTATCAAGAATAGATTGTACTGTTCTACCAGCAAGAGACACACTTTCGCACATTATATTTAATGTTTTTATGTCCATATTTCCCTTAACAGCTTCGATGGCAGCGCCGGAAAATTCTACTTCAAACTTATTTGGGGATGCTAATCCTCCCTTTGCAATTCTAGCTGCAAATCCCGATACGCCCATCGTTGGTGTTGGTTCTGCCATTTTTAACCCATCCTTTTCTTACTGTCTGCCCATACTTTGGACTTTGATGCTTTCTTAAATCTCTCCAATGGTAAGAATATTGCAATTTCTTTTTCTTTTTCTTCTATTGGAATTACTTTTCTCACGATGTGATCATATCGATATCGTTTTATGGTCGGTGCAATTTGAGGTATTTTTGAAAGTTTTGTCCACCAATTATTAGTTATTTGTCCTGTTCCAACCTTACTACTTATCTTATCTAATAATATAGCACGAATGTTAGGATTCAGATAATGAAAATTTATTCCAATAAAGGTTTCTTTTTCTTCTGACATTAACATAATTAATGGAAATTGGTCATAAAATGGTAAAGTCGCCCTGTGTTTTGGATGATAATAATATGCAAACAAATCTCCCCGATTTACTCTAAGATGCAGTACTTTTGGAGACACCTTAGTTTCTGCTTCACGATAAAACTTAGCAGCATTAGTTTGAGTCCATTGATTTCGTACTGAACCTTCTAATCCTTTTATTTTATTATGAAACCATTTTGCAGACCGTTTTACTTCTGCTCCAATTGTTCCTGTACGGATTGCATCCGATACTTTATCTAACAAACTTGCCATAGTATTATTATTTATCTGGTATTAAGTGCTTTTCTGACATGACTGACCAATTCCATCCATTCACTTTACATACCTTTTTTGCTGCTTCCCATTTGGCCTCATTCACTAACCAAGTTTTAACTGCATAAACATATCGTCTTTTCTTCTTGAGAGTTAATTTTTCAACCAGAAGTTTTTTTGGGGGTTTAGTTTGGACTTGCGGTTTGACTTCTATTAGAGTCCATCCTTTGCTTGTTTGAATAAGAAAGTCGGGGAAATACCTATGTCTCTTTTTGTCCATAGGGGAAATGTAAGGGATTACAACTTCTTCACTATTCCATTTAAGAACCTTTTCACTCCTATCACACCATTTCATAAAATTAAGTTCCATTAAACTCCTATAAATAACATTAGTACTATCTCCAATGTATTTTTGGGGGTTTTTAACTTTAAATTTACCTTTATAGCGTTTTCTTCTCATGGCACACCACCAATATCCCGATTCTATAGGAAATGATGTTAAACAGGGACAACATTATATGTTGTTTTCTTCTTATGAATCAACAAGTGCCATTGCGGCAAGTACTATATTAAAATCTTCTATTGCAATATATATTCCTCCAAATTCTTTATCGACAACGATACAACAGAATTATCAAGAATTGGAAGGGGGTGCAACTAGGGCAGCTCTTGGAGGGGGAACGAAAGATGGAGTTCTTGAATCTGTAAAGAATGTATTTACGGAATCTGCTGGTGCTAACATTACAGCCATACTTCAGGGTCAAACATCGAAAATTAAACAACTTGCGGATTTTCGAGCAGCTGGGTCTGGTCTTGCACAAAATAACCATGTGGCACTTACATACAGAGGCCCACAGGGGTTTAGAGATCATTCTTTTGTTTTTCAGTTTTTTCCAAAATCTGGAGATGAAGCTCTTAAAGTAAGAAACATAATTGAGGATTTTCAAAATGGTGCTACTCCAAGAAGAGCTGGAGGGTTAGAAGGTACGAATAGATTACTCACACCATATTTTGCTTCTCCTAGACAATGGGTAATAAAATTTATTATGGGCAAGTCTGGTGGTGGAGGTTCGCCTGGCCAAGGGGGTAGTAGTTCAGTAGGAGAAAATCCATATTTACCTAAAATAAAAAGGTCTGTCATAACATCATTTGCAGTCAATCATGATCCCGAAAGTGTTGTTAGTTTTCATGCAGATGGTTCTCCTGTACATTCAACATTAACTATGACTTTTAAAGAAATTGAACACGTAATAAGTGGAGATACAGTTTCAGAACAATTTAATTCTGATGCTGCAGTTCTGGATGCATCGGAAAACCAAGCGCTGAGGAGATTTAGACCTGACCTCGCAGAGAATGGATAAATGGCAAATTACTTTAAATCAATACCAAATGTCAGTTATGATATAAACGGAAATGCACCGAATACATTTCAGACTGCAACGAACATAATGAAGCGGCCGAAGTTTAAACCAGCAGTCGTTGCAGAAATAACTGATTACTATCCCTATCGTGTAAAAGATGGTTACAGACCAGACATGGTTTCAAATGAAGTATACGGAACACCAGCATACGCATATTTGATTCTAATGTTTAATGACATTTATGACCCTGTATTCGATTGGCCGTTGGGACTTACACAATTTGATAATTATATTGTTTTCAAATATGGAAGTATGGATTCTGCTGTTAGTACAGTTAAGTACTACTATCAAATAATTCGTGCAGAAGTTGCAAAAACTGGAACCTCTGAACGAATTCCAGCAATTAAATATATCATAGATTCAACTGCGTATGCTCTTTTGGGAGATGATGAGAAAACTACTATTTCTCAATATGATTGGGAATTTGAATTAAATGACGAAAAAACTGAACTTCAATTAATAAATGCCGGTATAATACAAGATGTGGATTATGAAGTAAAACGTATGTTCTAAGTGAAACAAAAACATGGCCGAAAATAAAACAAAAACAGATATAAAATTCCACGATAAAGATTATTCTTCACCAATATCGGGTGGAGATTTTCGATTACGAGAACTTACACTTCATTCTAGGTCGAATGACAGTATAATACATTTGAATGCGGCTGGTGTATTTGTATCTCTAGACATTTATGAAGACTTGTTCTCTAATGTTCTTAGAGGAACTTTTACTTTTGTAGATAATCAAGGATTGGCAGAAACAGTACCAATTATTGGAGATGAAGACCTTGTTATATCATATGGTACTCCTGGCTCAGAGGGAACAGGAACAGACTTTCAAGAAAAGAGGGATTTGACTTCTGAAGATAAGAGCGAAGAAGTTATTAGACAAAAATTCAAAGTATATGATTGTATAGAAAATCCTTTAACAGAAGAAGGTTCAGCAAAAGTATATAAATTATTTTTTGTTAGTTGGGAATATGTTATCAGTACGAAAAATAAAATAAGTAAAGGATATAAGTCTCGTTTTTATCATCAAGTAGTAAAAGATTCATTAAATAAAATTAATACAAAAATTACTCCTGAATATCGGAAAAACTTTTTTATTGAAAAAACAGCAACACCGCAAAATACAATCATTCCGAATTGGACTCCGTTACAGGCAATAAACTTTTGTGCATCTCGTTCTACTTCTGCTGTTGAAGAAGAATCAAATCAAGAAGAAACAGATCAAAATCAATTACCATTTGCACCTGGCTCTCTTTTTGTATTCTATGAGAAATTAGGAACAGGGTTTTTTTATGAATCTATTGAGAGTATGATTATTAAACAAAAGGGTAAAGGCTCTATTCCATTGTATCAGTATGCTCCGAAAACAACTGAGAGAGCAGATACTAATTTAGCATTACAATATTTTGGTGTGGATAAATTTGAAATAAAAAGTTCATTTAAAACATTAGAGAATCTTGGATTGGGAATGTATGGTTCTACATTAATTGCTTATGATCCGATTCGGATGAAATACGATGAAGTCAAATATGATTATTATGAAAAAAAAGAAAATCCTGTTACTGAAACTGTTGACTCAACAACAGGAGTCACAACAGAAAGTGTAGATTTATCTCAAGCAAAAGATGATTCTCAAAGAATATTTGCAGATTTCATTGCAACGGACATTCATCCAACAGAAAGAACACAGAATAAATTAATAAGTGAAAATTCTGATTATCTTGGTTCTAATGATGCATCTATTAAATTGGCAACAACAACAAAGGCTCATGATGCAATGTTTGTAGCACCTATGTTACATCCTCCTGCATTTGACCTTACGAATACTTCAATAGGAGTAAATGCAAAAACATTTAAGGATAACGAAGCAAAACCAAATAAAATAGAGAATTGGTTATTGCAAAGACAAGCACAATTACAAGAATTTGGGAATATAATAGTGAATTTTACAGTTGCAGGGAATTCTTCAAGACACGTTGGGGATTTGATTCGTTTTGAAGTGCCAACAGCGTTGGCACCCAATCCGCCCATATTTGTGCCGGATGTTGGTCATCAACTTTATAGTGGATATTATTTAGTATCGAAGATTCATCATAAAATTACTCCTACTGCATATTCAACTGATTTTGAACTAATGAAGAATTCTTTTGCAAAACGTATCCCAGGCCAAACTACGAAAATATCAACTGATGGTACATAATGAGTAAAAATTATTTTCAAGGTAAAGACGGATTTATCTGGTGGCATGGTGTAGTAGAAGACCGCAAAGACCCTTTGTTTTTGGGTAGATGTAGAGTTCGGATACTAGGATGGCATACTGCCGACAAAGCAGAACTTCCTACTGAAAATTTGCCTTGGGCATTTCCAATAATGCCGATTACTTCTGCAAGTCAATCGGGTGCAGGAGAAGCACCAGTTGGCCCAGTCGAAGGTACGTGGGTAATGGGGTATTATCGTGATGGTGAACTTGCACAAGAACCTGTGATGATGGGAACTATGCATGGTATTCCAGAAAACTACGCAAAACAAAATACAGGGTTCAATGATTCACGTTTAGATGTTGAAGATGCAGACCGCCATACAATCACGATTCAAGGTGGTGCAAAGTCGGGTGGTGGAGCAATCAGTCTTGTGGGTTGGCCGTTTCCCCCCAAAACATTTAAAGCAAAAGCAGGAAAAGAAGTTACGATTACGGAGTATACGAATGAAGAGAGACAAGCATTATCGGGCAAATCATTATATCCAAGAAATATAAACGAACCAACAACTTCTCGTTATGCTCGTGGGGAAGCTGATGCATCTGCAAAGACAGAGACAGAAGGAATCATTGCATCAAAGAATAAGAATTTGCTTAAGGGATCAATCACATCTCAATTTGTTCCAACGGAAAATTTAACTAAAAATGTTCCACTCATGACGGTTACGCCGTTCACGAAACTCATTGATACTGCATCTTTTACAATTAATACGACAACCGAAATAAAACAACCACCATCTGCGTATGCAGCAGTCTATCCGTTCAATCACGTTTACGAATCGGAAAGCGGGCATTTAATTGAGATTGATGATACTCCAACAAAAGAAAGATTACATTGGTATCATCGTTCTGGAACTTTTACAGAATTTCATCCTAAAGGAATTCGTACAGACAGAACAAATGCACATCGATATAATATTGTCATGGGTAATCAAGAATCGATTATAGGTGGCACAGAAAAAAAAGTAGTTGAGAATGATTCTTTTACAAAAGTAGCAAAGGGAAAACATTTAGTTCTTGGAAATGATTTTGTTGTAACATCAGACAATGGTGATATTATTCTTGGAGCTCCTTCTGGTCATGTGGTTCTTTCTGGTCAAACTACTGTGATTGATGCAAAAAATACCTTGATGTTAAATGCACCAACTATAGTTCGGAGTAATGCCACAGCAGTTGATGTATTCAAAGGTAATCAAACAATATCTGCTCAGGGTGAATTTAATGTTCAGAGTGGAAAGATGACTTTCGGTTCTATGGGGGCAACGAACTTTACTTCTTTTGGTATGATGACATATACAGTTGGGGGAAATTCAGAAGAGACAATTGCAAATGCGCCTGTTATGGCAGTAGTTGCTAAACAAATCAAAGCAGCTTTAGGAAAAATTGTTTTAGAAACTGTAGAACCAACATCGGGCGGTATTGATTTGAATGTGGGGCCTATGGGAGTAGCAGGACAAGTATCTGTTGCAACATTAGGAGATGTGAAAATTAATTCAAATGGGCCATCGGGAGTTTCTATTGATGCGAAAATGAAGATTGCACTTAATGCGATAAAGGAAGCAACAATTGAAGCAAAGAAAGAAATACTAATCTCGGCAGGTGGTCTTGGAAAAATTATAATGGAAGCAAAAGAGATTCACCTAAATGGTTCATCGGAACCAGGCGTATTGGGTAATAAATTGAAGAAAGCATTAGAGAAGCACACACACTCAAGTTCCGTTGGGCCAACAGGAACACCATTACCAGCATTTGCAACTGCAATGAAACAAGCACTTTCAATGAAAACTTATCTAGGATAAAATTATGCCATTAGTAGTTTCTGCTTTACAGTCTGAATTAGTAAGTATTTACACAGCAGGGGGAGATAAAGGAAATCCCGATCCAAAAAAAGTAGGTAAGGATGTTGGAAAAGCATACTTTAATTATGTTTCAGCAGGAATGGATTCTGGTGGAAGTCCATTTGCATCAATGCCTGGCAAAGATAGTTTAGGGCAAGACTTGGGGGGTATTTACGGTAAAGAATATACTTCAGGATTGTTACACGCTCAGGATATGGCAAAAGCATTTGATAGTTGTTTACAGACATTCAAGACTTCATGGTCAACAACTATCGTGACTTCGGCGGGTGCAATGCCTTTGTTTTCAGGATTGAATGGAATATTTTCATCTCCTAATTCTGATAGAGCTATGTTTGCGAGAAAATTTGGAATGGAATTGGGAAATTTTACAATGATGGCAATAGTGTCTGGTTTGATTCCAGGCTCTCCACCAGTTCCTTATACTGGGCCTATTAATTAATAAAAGACTGAAATGGATATAGAACAGAAAAAATCAGAGGTAAAGACAAATATTGCTGGTGGCCCCATGACTGTGGTTCTGGCAAGAATTGCAATATGTGATCAAGTCCAACTTGCAGATTTAATGAAAGTGCAATTCACTTCTTATTTTCGTGGAGCAGCAAATACTGCCGTCGGTGCAGCTAATTCAGACTCATTGCCAGATGTGTGTCACAAACTTGCACAACAACGAGCATTGCTACATGGTGCAGCGGTTGGATCAATTATGAAGTTTAATATTGTGACAGGCACACCATATTCTTCAGCAGGCACATTAACATTTCCTACATTAGAAGATTCATCACAGGGTAACAAGACAACACTACCCATTGAAGTTTTACATGAGTTAAATGAAGATGGGGGTACAATTACTCTCTCAACTACTTCTAATGCAAATACTACTATCATAGATGATGAGGGGAATTCTGTCAAGTATTTTACTGATTTTTCAAAATACTTTTTAACACGAAGTAGAGCAAATGGAGAATTTGTTACCGCAGATGAGAATACTGCGCCTTATGGTACTCCTACAGGCTCTGTACCATTTCTTCCTCCAAATACTGTCAATGGGGAATCGTTCACAGGAACAGTTGATGATCCAACTGCAAATTCAGATGTAAGATATGAATACACTTTAGTTGCAAATACTGATGCAGTTGCGGGCGGACATATTGGGGGAGGTTACGATCTTGCAGAGGATTTGTATTCAGGAAACACTTATGTTTGGATGGAAGTTTCAAATGTTTCAGGTTCATTCTCTGCAACAGAAATTCTTACAGATTTTGCAAACAATACATCTACTATTAAGTCGGCTGCAAATACATCAACTGTGTTGTTGGAAACATTCGATACAGTAGGTACATTTGTTGCAGGGGAATTACTAACTGACAGGGGAACTAATGCAACTGTTTTTTCGACACAAGTGGGCTCTCCTTCAGATGTCAACATAACACTTACAGGAAGTACATTTGATACAGGTTCAAGTACAGATATTACTCTTGGATTTCCAACATCAAATACAATTACATTAGACAGCAATTCTATTTCTAGGACAGGAAGTACAGTTACAGTTCAAACTACAGAAGAACATAGTATTCTTTCAGGAGAACGAATTGTACTCAAGGGTGCCGATGATATTTATGGCGAATTTAATGGTATATTTGAAGTAGGAGATACAACTGCTAATTCCTTGACTTTCACTACAACAAATTCGGGTTCAGTCACACCAACTGGAAATTTTTCAATGGTTACGGATGTTGTTTTTGGAAGAACAAGTAATGCTGCAGGAGCAGTAAGAATAAGAACGGTAAATGCAACTGCAAATATTGTATTTCAATCAACTGATCTTTCTGTGGGATTTGCAGTTGCCAATACAATTTCTGGTGGAACAAGTGGTGCAACAGGAGTAATTGATAGTCGGTCTACAACAGGAGTATGGTATCAATCAAAAACCAAAGAAGTAAAAGTATTCAATTCTGGAACAGGAGAATGGACACTAGATGCGGCTGCAAATACAGGAGAATTTTGGAATAAGTATTCTGAACCAGTTCGTATTTCTACTGTCATTCCTACTTCTGGAACTGGCTCAAGTACAGTTGCTGCTAAGTTAGTTGCAACAAAAGCAATTGCAACTTCTGGGGATACATCTGGGGGATATGATAGTACTATAATAACGAAACTGCCTGGAACGTATTTTGCATATCCACTTAAAACATGGGCAGACCAAACACACGATGGAACAGTAACACTTGAAGCATATGACAACTTTGCAAATGTGATTGTTGCACCAGAAGGACTAGATGTTAATTATGATTGGTTGCCGTTGAGTAGAAATGCAGCAGGAAATATATTGGGTGCAGATATTTCTCAAAATGGTGCAGTTGGAAATACTGCAAATCATAGTCCAGAAGAAGCAACAAGTCTCAACAAAACTGAATTTGTTGCAAAACTTGGGCCTTACACTTCTGCATTAGCAAGTCCGGCAGATGATGTATATCGTTCCGTAAACCCCAATACAAGATCAACTGCAATTAAAGTTGGAGTGGTTTACCCTTATGCAAATTCAAATCCGTTTTTTCCTGCTGTTGGTGGTTCTCATAAACCAATTGCAAATACTGCCGATGGTATCACAGGAACACAGCCGGGTGGATTAGATGCAAATTCAATATATGCAGGAGCATATTCGGAGTATCAAAAGGGTGCATTAGAACCAGCAGGAGATTTTCGATTTGTAATTCAGAATGATCAAAAATGGATTTATGCTTCGGATTCAGGAGTCACCTATAATGCACCGAATGCAGCAGATTTAAAAAATCAAATGTTTTCTGCAACTGCGACAGCAACTGCGATTAACAACTCTGCAACGGAAACTGCCGATAATGGACAAGTATCTGCAGCTTCAGTTGTGATGCAAATACCTGCCGATGTTGCTGGCACTTGTGCTACGGTTGGTATAGTTGATGTAGGCAATACACAAACTATCTACTCAACTGGAACTGTTGGTAGTTATTCCAATATGGTAAAAGTTCTGACACAAACTTGTGTAAATACTTCTTCTTGTTCTGTTTCTTCTGGTAATGCATCTCAAACTGTCTGTGAGGCTATTACTGGCCCTCCGGCTGGAGTTTGGACATCATCATCTGCATGGTCGGGAAATCCTGCGGAATTTGCTTGTCTCTTCAATCGTGTTCAATACATAATGACTTCAGCAGGAGCAGCATTAACAGTTGGTACAGCCAATGCAAATATGGAACCAAGTTTTAGAGTTTTTTATCAATTACTTTTAGATCTCACAAGTGCAGCTTACGGAAAGAATTATACAGACCCAGTTCAACGAACAGAAGCAGGAAGTTATTCAGAAGTAGGTAGAAGTGATGCAAGTTTCAGGACAATGGTGGAAACTATGAAATCAAGAGTAGATACAACAATTGGGTTGCACAATGCAGAACGAGGTTTAATAGGAACCGCAATGGCAGGTTCTGCTTTATATAACATTACTGCTGGATATAAAACTGCATATGATAGTATGATTTCTTATCTTGGAACTTTCAAAAGTGGAGTTCAATATAGAATTACAGAAATCAGTAATCGAATTGGATATCTAAACGGAAAGAACACAGCAGTCGGTGGAGGTGCAGTAAGTGGGGGTGTTACAGTCGGTGCTGCAGGAGCAGGATTTACAGGATACGCTTTCAATGGTGGAACTGGATATGCGAATACGGTTTATGCACACGCAAACTTTCTTGCAGGAAAGAAGATTAACTTACTTGGAAAGATTCTTGGTGCAATTTCAGATGTGGATCAAGTATATGGACAAATAACAGCAAATAGAGCGGAATATTATGAATACAACCAGTAAAGAAAAAGATCCTCTAGAATGGGGGAAATGGGGTAAAAAGGGTGAGAAGCAACCAGATATGAAAGAACTCGTAGAGTTGATGATTAAACATACTAACGCAAGAAAACAAATCTTACAGGAAACAAAAGAGTGGCTACTACAGAATGGAAAGTCCAAACATTAGGACAAAATAAAAAGATACAGGATATTGCTGCCGCAGCAGAAAAAGCATCTTCTCTTGTAACTATTAATGTAGAACTTGCATCTACTGCTCTCAAATTAGCAGGAGTGTTTTTGACAGGAATGTTGAGCCCTCATATTTTACTTTTGCGTGTGACTGCCGATGCAATAGATGATTTTGTTAAAGATTTTAGGGATATTGGTTTTTATGTTCTAGAAGTCACGGATGTAGAAGGTGGATATATCATTCCAGAAGATGCAGATGGAAATCCTATAAAACTTCTTGTATCTCCTATTACGGTTGCAGCAAACATGGCAATTGCAGTAACAGCAGGACAAACCAAAGAATTCGGTCTGTGGGCAAAAGAGTTTCTTGGAGAAGAAGATATCTTTTTGACAGGAGCGCAAAAAGCAACATATGAAGTAGAACAGGGAAAATCTTTACCAGAAGATCAACTCGAAGATAATGCAAACGATAATAGATTGGGTACATTAGATGGCGTAACTGGTCTTTACAAAATGACACCTTCTCAAGTCATTGCTACCATAGTTGGTGCGATGGATGATGAACTTGATTTACGAAGACCCAAATTTTCAGCATCCGCAGAAGCAGGAGCGGTGATAGTTCTTGTTGGTGTTTCAGATCTCACTAAAAATCTTGCAAATATAAAATCTATCGTTGCAGCATTTAATCTATTTTTTGGTGGTGATGAACAAAAAGATAAAGAAGGAAACGTAGTCGCACCTGGCGGAGTTGCATCTGGAATGGCTAAATTAGGCGGTCTTATCAATGCTGCACTTTTACAAGTAGAAAATCCAGATAAAAATAATGTTAAATTAAAAGTAAATAATATATGTAAGGTGAGGGGCACAGAGGAAGATAAAGAAAAATTGGGGCGTTCTGGTATTCCTTATATAAAATCTGGTGTATTTGAAGTAGGTGATTACGTTGCAGGCCCAAGAGTAAAATTTGGTGCAAGATGTATGGGTTATGTGTCTGTTGCTGGTGAAGCAGTAGCGATGGAAGATGATCTCGATACGGAGTTTGATGAAAGTATATACATGACACAAGAACTTACTATTACTGGTATAACAAATTTAGATGCAATTGGTTGGAGAACTCTTTCATCTGGTGCAAAACTACAAAAAGTTGCTTTTGTAAAAAAATATAATACATACACAGACCAAAATTCGGGCATTGTCAAATCGACTGGGCCATATAATGATTTTGAATATCTTCCTAATTTACCAGTTACTAGAGATTATAAGGTGACAGATGATAATGGAGTTACTACTACATTCAACATGAAAACTCCTCCTGACTTGGCAACTACTAAAGTTACGAGAGAATCGGGTAAAACATTGTTGACAGTAACATCTACAGAAGATATTAGAGAAGAACACACATATGAAACACATCATGGGGGAGCGGGCACATTCACAACACATAATGTGACTGTTGGAGACATACTAGAAGAAAAGACACCGGCAGCACCACATCCGAATTTTAAAGCAGTAAAACTGGATGACTTGATTGGTGATTTTAAGACATTCTTTGCGGCAATAGATGCATTGACTGATTCTCTCCGAAAAATGGCAGATGATGCTGCAAAGGCACTTCAAGATATTATAGATTATCTGGATGCTAAAATTGCAGAATTGGAAGAAATCGCAGCAGCATTACAGAAGATACTTAAACTTTTTACAGTTGGTCTTGGTGATGCAGGAGTTTATATATTAAGTATTCCAGTAGCAATTGGTGGAAATGATTATATTAAGGCAGAACTACAAGGTGCTGTAAATAGACCACCAGATACTTTAGATTTTACTTTAGCATTTATGATGATGGGCGGAGGTGCTGAAGGAACCGAAGAGGGATTTAAGACTCTACAAAAACTATTAGTTCCATAAATAATAATACTATGGCAATAAGTACACGAACATATCACGATTTTTCTTTTAACTTTTCTTCCAACCCCATGAGTGGGGATGTGGCGAAGAAGTCTGGTGCAGCTGCTGTCAAAAGCGCAATGTTGTCAATTATGAAAACTAATTACAACGAAAGATTGTTTCAACCAGAAGTTGGTTCTGGAATACGTGCATTGTTATTTGAACCAATGAATCCGATTACAGAAGAACGGCTGAAGCAAGAAGTTAAAGATTGTTTAATGAGAAGTGAACCACGAGCCACCATTTTAGGTGTAACTATAGAAGGACAAGAAGACAAAAATCGATATAAAGTAAGTATTCTTTTTAGTGTATCGACAGAAACAGAACCACAAAAATTAGAGACTTTCTTTGAACAAGGGTAACAATGGCTGAAATACAAAAACTTAATATAGCAGAACTTGATTTTGATACAATCAAAACAAACCTAAAAGATTATTTTGGGTCACAATCTGAATTTACTGACCATAACTTTGATGGTTCTGCTATTTCGGTTTTGTTGGACATTCTTGCATACAATACTCATTACAATGCTTATTATCTCAATATGCTTGCGAGTGAATCCTTTTTAGATTCTGCTCAATTAAGAGATTCGGTTGTCGCAAAAGCATCAATGTTAGGGTATGTGCCAAAATCAACAAGGGGCGCACAAGCATATGTTGATTTGACAATTACAGCAAGTGATTCTCCTGCATCAATTACTATAGATAAAGATACGCAATTCACTTCAACCGTTGATGGAACATCATATACTTTTGCAACTGCAAATTCGACAGTTATTTCTCCTGTTAATGCAGCATATGTAGCAAATAATGTCTTATTGAGACAGGGAGTTCCTTTAACGTTTAAGTACACCGTAAATACTGCAAATACGGAACAAAAGTTTCTTCTTCCAAACGCAAATACAGATATGGATACTTTAGTTGTATCTGTTCAAGAATCAACTTCGGACACAAATACTTCTGTATATGCACTGGCCTCTGACATTACTACCGTTAATGCTACATCCAATGTTTATTTTATTAATGAACATTCTAGTGGACAATTTCGTGTGCAATTCGGGGATAGTGTTCTTGGAAGAAAACCAATCACAGGAAATATAGTAATTTTTAAAAGTTTAGTATCAGAAGGAACAGAAACGAATGGTGCAAATGTGTTTTCTGCAGCCAGTACAGTTGGGGGATATTCAACTGTTTCAGTTGTAACTTCCACTTCTGCAATTGGAGGATTGGACAAAGAGACAATAGAGAGCATTAAATTCAATGCACCAAAAACTTACGAAGCACAGAATCGTGCAGTTACCACACAAGATTATAAGAAACTGGTTGAAGATTCGGTTTCGGGTTTGGATACTGTAGCAGTTTGGGGTGGACAGGATAATGATGTGCCAAAATATGGAACTGTTTTTGTTTCTGCAAAACCAACTGGTGCAGATGCACTATCAACAAGTCAAAAGACATTAATCAAATCTGCATTGACGGATTATAATATTGTTGCAATATCACCAGAGGTTGTCGATCCAGATCTTATCAGTTTGATTTTTAGTTTAACAGTAAAATACGATTCTCGTTTAACTACTAAAGCATCTGGTGTAATTGCAGCGAGTGTAATTGATACGATTCAAACTTACAAAACAAATAACTTAAATAAGTTTAGTTCTATTTTTAGATATTCTGTTCTTTCAAAAAATATTGATGCGACAGATACTTCAGTTTTAGGAAACCTTTTAACTCTTACTGCAAAAAAAGGTTTAACACCTTCTTTAACTGCAAATAATAGTTATACGATTAGTTTCAATAATGCAATTTACAATCCTTCAACAACTTATGAAGGTGCAGTATCTTCATCTGCATTTGCATATACGGATTCGGCAGGCACAACTTATTCGACAAGTTATTTAGATGACCTCAATGGAATAATGAGAATTTATTATTATTCTGGAAGTGAAAAATTAATTATTGCAAATAATGCTGGAACTGTTGCATATGGTAACGGACATATTACATTGACTTCTTTCAAACCAGATTCGTTTGCTGGATCTACTTTAGATTTCACAATTGCCCCGGCCACAAATGATTTGATTCCTGTTAGAAATCAGATTTTTACAATTGCGAATACTGATATAACTGTAACAATGCAAGATGACGCTGATACTGGAACAACAACCACTTCTGCAAGTGCAACTGGTTCATCTGACTCTATAACATCTGGAACTGCTACGGGTTCCTCAACTGTATATTAAAATATGTCTGCAAAAGTTTCCGCCAAAGCGGTATCACAAGTAGAAAATCAAATACCTCAATTCATTAGTGAGGAGAATCCTCTTTATGAGAAGTTTCTCAAGAACTACTATGAATTTTTGGAAACTCTTTGTGTCTTTTATACGGCAGTTGGTGCATATACCACATTATTCACAAATGGAGAAACGGTTACTGGTCAAACTTCTGGTGCAACTGCTAAAGTTAAGGGAAAAAATGCAATAAGTGCTACTCTTAAAGTATTTTTAGAGCCGACAAATGATTTAAATTTCCTAGTTGATGAAGTTATTATAGGTGGCACATCTAATGCTCGTGGCACAATATCAAAACTTAATCGTGAACCTTTAAATGGAACAAAAACATTTAAAGACCTCACTAATTCGGATTTAACTACAGATGGAATTCTTGATTGGTTTAAGAAAGAGTTATATCCTAATATCAGAAATAGTGCAACTGTAGACTTACGATATTTTCTAAAACATCTCAAACAATTTTATCGTTCAAAGGGAAGTGAGAAATCATTTCGTACATTGTTTCG
>Ga0114997_10001457_pt1 | contig 19633 bp, 6 predicted proteins | sample ArcticOcean_MG_C_2_FD_87045 | JGI IMG/M metagenome (GOLD analysis project Ga0114997, IMG submission 87045) | Marine microbial communities from western Arctic Ocean - ArcticOcean_MG_CB4_136 | ecosystem: Environmental > Aquatic > Marine > Oceanic | place: Arctic Ocean: Canada Basin | collected...
ACCCGGAAAATTATATTGATTAGTATCTGCGTTGTATTGTATAAATGCGCTACCATCACCATAAGCAAATAAGGACCCCACGACAGGGGGGTAAGCATTATTTACCACAAGGGCAGTAGCGTCTACGGCCCCCTCTGTGCCAAAAGTATAATTGATAGGTGTTACGTTATGAAGTCCCGCCGAAAAGGTTGTCACATGACCAACATCACTCCCTATGTAATTAGTCGGCTCTAGGAGGGGGGTGGGTGGAACCTCCGTATCGTTTTTATCAAGAGAGAAGGCCGGCTGCTCGTGGAATCCTACGACCTTCATTCTTATATTCTTTGTGTTAGTTAAGAGATCAAGCATTTTATTTTAAATTTGCGTTCCGTATGAGGAACTTTGTTGATTGTTTGTCGCGGATGGATTGCTGGGATCAGAAGCGCCCCCCACGGGTATAGCATATTTATAATCTCCAAAATTAGTATACAATATTAAATCTAAATTTATACTTTCTGCATTTATTGGTATAGAAGAGCTTATTAAATCGACGCTATAAGGTAAATATAAATCATTATTTTGTTTAATTGTTTTGGGGTAAGCTGGGTTTCTTGCAACGTTTTTTGGGAGGTAGCTGCTTTTCATTTCTTTGACCTCACCGGAAACCAACGGATTTGTATATCCCATCGAGCCATATATAGGATAGCCATCAAAAGCAAATCCTATTAGCGGCGAATGTCCCGTGTTCCCGTAAGTAGTAACGCTCGTCGACGGATTGTACCCGCCCGTAGGAAGATATCCCGTGGGCAATTTATATTCAGGATTTGTTAATAAATTATAAAAATTTAAATCGCCAGACTGTAATCCCGTGGGAGTAACGTGCTCCCATTCTTTAGATACTTGTTCGTATCGGCCCGTTTGAGCGCCTAAGACAGTTGTAACACCCCAGTAAAGATACCGTGGGCTTGACAACTATAATCGCAAGCTTCGTTGTCGTAGTGATACCAAGAGCCAGAGGGGTAACGGTTATCTGCTTTGCCATACGCAAATGCATTGACGGGATGAACCGCGCCCCAATCTAGACAAGTTTGATTACCCCCATGTATGGACCCGCCCATCGTGGCTCCATCTAACATTTTATGTTCAACGCACCACTCGTAGTGCCCGCCTCTCCCGGAGTCCATGTAGTTCGTTAATGTGCTACCCGCTAACATTCCGAAGGTATATGGGTAAGCTTCGGACCACCCATGGTCAGTTAATAAATGCGAAATTTCTTTAAAGGATGCGTCAAATTCCCCCACACCCGTTGGGTTTATTCCTGACCCGCGAAGTTCTTGCAGCGCGTGATACCCACTTAATTTAGACAGATCGACACCAGACACACCCTCATCGACGAAGCTCATACCCTTGGATTTAATTTGCCCCGAGGACATAATTAAGGAAGCTTGATTACAAACGAGAGAATTAGCAACGTTAATATTGTCCGGCACGCCATCGAGATCATTATCTAAATATTCTGCCATGACATTTGCTGCATGCAAAACCTTAGAATCACTAACGCCACTTGTGGCAAATACATTCAACCCAAAAACATCGACATGCTTACTAAATCCAGCGCCACTAAATTCTAAATAATTTTGCGGTATATCTGAAATTACGAGATTAGGCGTAACGAAATCATAATCGCAAATGATTCCCGAGGGGGCCGCGTGATAATGATAAGTTCCGTTGGGCTGGACATGCGCGCCGTATTTATCTAAATTGAAAGTGTTCGGGTGGACAGCTTCTCTCCAGCGCCCTCGGCTTTTATAGTATTCGTTTGATAATATATCAATCGGCACCCCATCTATAGCAACCCCAATTTTTTCCATAGTAATTGGTTTTGGTACAGTATTCTGAATTGGGTTTATTGGTATCTTAAATATATGATTCTGTTGGGAGACCTCTAACGAATTGGCGGACCCTTGGTAAGATACCACCGGTAGTCCCCACGCTGTCCCATAGAAATGTTGAGGAACCCCCGCGCCGGTAACGTAAATATAATCATCTGAATAACTTGCCGTCGGACCCTCGGCGTAATGCCTGACGTTATCCGATTGCCTTACTAAAGTTTGCGTATCAAAAAACTTGCCCGTAAGCCAAGGAGTGGGTACTCCGCCCGGCGCTGTTCCAGAAACGAGCTCTGTAATATTTGACACCTGCTTAACTGGTTCGCCCTTATAGCACGACATGACATATGGCCAATTGTCAGTTATGTGATAATGATAAACTCCGGAAGGGTAGTCAGGAGTGGGACCGAACCTCCCGTTACATTCATCTAAATCTCCGCTGCCGGGATAATATTTATAATCTTGTATATAGGTTCCGTCATAAGATCCCGTAGGCGCATCCGTATCTAATTTAAAAGATCCCGCAGAGGTAATTACTTCGCCGCTAAAAATTGTAAATTCTTCTGATTGATTATTATGGATGTCACCCAAAATCATATCCCCCAACGCACCGCCCCTCACATGAGAAAAAGAATAGTCTTGAACAGCACCAAAAACATTTAAATCTATATCAATTGAACAACCACTTGTATTTATAAAAAATTTATTGAATTTAATATTGTTTTTTTCTCCAATTGAACAATTTAATTTTCCATCAATGTAATAATCATAGCGCCCTGTTTCTAAATTACCAGACAAAGTGAAAGCTGAATCTTTTAAATAAGAATTAAAATATCTTCCTTCCGGATCTAACATGCGCCCGTCAGTAAATTGAAATTTTAAACCTTCGTTAGATCCTGAAAATCCAAACTCCGCCAGCCCACTTGCGTTATTTAAAGACATTTCCGCAGTAAAAGAAACTTCATTTCTTTCTGCTAATGATCTAAAATTTTCTCCTGATATAATCATTAAAACATCGGGTAAACTCCCCCGGCTCTTATTAGGTCTGCTTCTATAGATCTAGATAATAACTTTTGATCTGCTCGAGTGGGTGGCTTATTGCTGAATCTTAATTCGCTCACGACCCCCTCGTCACTCATCCTTATGCTCATCGACTCTAAGCCAAACTGCGGCTTTAAGTAAGGCCGCAAGCTCCCGAAATCCATGCCCGCTACCGAGCAAGAAAGAGTTTTCTTCGGCTGGGATCCCATAAAATTTTGATTAGGCATCTCATTCCCGTAAACATAGTTATTATGAAAAGCCTTAAGTTGCATATAATCCCATCCCGTGCTGTTGCCTAATTGAAAAAAGTTCCCCCCCAAGCTCCAAGGGTCAGCCACGCCCAGCCCGGGAAGCGTAATCCTAAGTTCGTTGCTGGCGCCGTCCTCGGCTGTGTGTGCGGAAACATCATTTTCAATCATTTCCATAGTGCTTACGTTACCGGGCGCGATTGCGCCGGGTTCGGACATCGCATTAATAATTGTCAAGATTTTCGGATCGAGAAGCCTTCTCATGATATTTATTTTATGATTAGCTAAATAACCGGTCCACGTGGGATAAATTATATCTAAAGTTTCTGTTACTGACGGCCTATTCGCCCCGGGTATCGCCGGGGTGGTGTATTCCATTTCAAATCCAAAGGCTGGAAGGCCCCAGTGTGGGTTATTGAAAGTTCCTAAGTTCCATCTTTCGAGCCCCGTCGGCCACGGTCTTGGTTTGAAAAATCTATTTAAATCTTCACACAATCTTTGCCTAGGGCTTATTCCTCCGCAAAGCATCGGGCAACTATCGAAAAATGGCGCATTGAGAAAATTTGGATCGTTAACGTCTTCATCTTTTCTATTTTCATACCGCGTAAAACTAGCATTCTTAATTTTCCAAGGAAAATCCGGATGAGAATAATCTGGATGAATATACATACCAATTTTTTGCCCCGCGCGCAATCCACCGGCCGTGATGATGGCGTTCATTACATTCACCGCGTTATTAACCTGACCGCCGAGTTGTACATTGTTCCCCAAAATTACTGGAGCACCCCCAACGAGCCCCCCACCGCCGTTAAAAAAAGGCGCCAGTGCGGCGAAGGCGCCGCCGGTTGTTGCGCCGCCGGCGCCCAGATCTTTAAATATAGGCTCCCACTTAGTAAGGACATCGCTACTGTCAAGATCCGCTGGGTTCAAAAGGCCCTTGACTTCTGCCTCGCTCGTGCCCCACGTGACACCACCTCTAGTTAACACATTGAACTTGTCGTAAAATGCAAATAAATTTTGATTAACGCCGAGGCTAAGGCCATATGGGCCCGTTAATATTTTTGAAAAAGGAAACGGAGTTAGCGAACTTGTAACGCTTTCTTTAGTGAAAATACTGGATCTAGGTTGGGTTTCGTCTCTCCTCCTGAATACCCCCCGCCCCCCAGCAGTATCGCACCTTTCGAAATTCTGCATGCGATCAAAATTCAAATAATATTTTCCCAAAAAATCATCAGCTATATTCTTTTCCCACACTTCCCAACCGACTTTTAACATTTCATCATATTTTACAAAATAAATTTTAAACGGAATACCGCTGTTAATCCATGCATTTACTCTACCGATCGCAACTCCGGGTTCCATCGCCTGCATGAGACCCGGAACCATCACCTGAAGGGCTTGATTTCCCGCAACGCCGACGCCAAAATCAAGTTCTGCAAGAATTTTGATACCCACCGCCTCATGGCATCCGATCGCTACATTATAGATCTCCCTACCGGATTCAGTGAACTTAGCCAACCCTAATGAAATTCTCAATTGAGTATCATCTCTAAATCTATTATTGAGTCCTGTGATGCCGCCGCGCTGATTAGGTGCAAATAAATGGTGAGTATCAAGGGGACCAAATTTTATTGGTCTAAAATAATCATAATTAGTTGAGTTGTCTGGCTTGGCATTTTTAATTGCTTTTGTGGTTACGTATTTTCGTTTTGTTCCAGCGAGGGAAGCTGATTCCGTAGATTGCTCTATTAAGGCGTCGATTCTATTCCCATCGCCATCTTGACTTTGCACATTGTCTACCAAAAGCTTTAACTGCTCAAACCTAAACCACCCTTGAGAATCATGCTCATCTATTCCTATGATTTCATTTTTTGCCCAAGAATAATGCCAAGAATAGCCCTGAAGCTTACACCAACTATTAAGAACCTGCCTCAAAGTCTGCCCGCCGAAAGATTTATAATGAAATGGATTTCTGTCAGCATATTGAGGGCCACCAGAATTATCGATCAAAGGATTTCCGTTTGCATCTTTTCGAAGAAAATCCCCACCGACATCAATACCGAAGCTCTTGATCATGTACAATAAATGCGTAAAATTGTATTTGAAATCCACAATAGAACAATCATTATGAAAATTTTCAAGTGTGGGTATTTGCCACCCCACAGTAATCATACCCCCCGACTCAAGACTAGCAGGATTTTTTATTATACTATTACTATCGAAAAGGGAGCTTTTAACTGGTACCATCGCCTTCTGCGAGCGGTTAACCAACCCATTAACGGCAAGCTGCGGGGGGTAAAATTCAGGAGCCTCACATAGCACGGGAAAATTTACGGGGAATAGAGCAAACGCGCGATCATCTAATTTTCTGTGCTTATCCCCAAGGGCTACGTAAATTCTATCTAGTAAAGTGCTTCCGTCAACAAACGTAAGCTGAAGTAATTTTTTCCCGGAGGCTTTCTGAATTTGATAGGACTCTAAAAAAAACTTAAACTGAAATGGCCCGAAAGATATGTCATATGGGTCCAAATAACTTAGGTCCTCATCCTTGATATCATAATTTCCTATTTGATTTACTGCATTAATTATAAATTTTGTTGGCTTGTCTGTGAAACCTATATCAAAATCCGCACTAAAGATTATAGCGTTACGAAACATCCCCGGCGCGAACGCGGCAATCTGTATTTTTTCTATTCCTTGATAAGTGGGCATACCTTTAACCTATATTAAAAAATTCCTCATTATTATTATAGAGCAGAGAGCTTTGTTTTTTTACTTTTTTACTTGGGTCGAATAAAGAACACTCATTTACTCTGAAATAGTCTATATTTTCTTGCTGTTTTACCCCATTTAGCCATATTAATTCATCAACTGAATCAGTTTTTATTTTACCCTTAGCGTTCCCTGTCTCTATAGATGTAATGTTCTTAGCTTGTGCCATAAATGACATTTCGCCCTCTGGAAGAGCAGGGTATAAAGTTATAGTCGAGCCAGCAGTAGAGTAATTTAATCCAGATACTAACTTCTGTCCATTTAAATAAATATCTTCGTCTGTTAAGCTAGCTTTATCAATAAAATAATTTACTGAGTTACCCGCAAACCCAGAGCTAAATGTTTCTCCCTCGACCTTGTCGTAAGAAATGTAATCATTAAAATCATAATATCCATTTGATAAAATATTTAATTCGTTAACATCATAGATACTACCGGAAACTTGACTGACGCCATTTAAATACAAATTTATATTTTCACCAGCTTTATAGGCTGGGTTCAGTTGCGCAGCCCCCCTTGAAGGGTCGTAAGAAGACGCCTTGCTAAGATTGGGCTTGGGTTTTTTGAATAAATAAAATTCATACAAATCATCTGATTCAATATCTTCGGTGAATAATATATATTTTTTTGCATGGAGCATTACCTCGCTCGTGTCGTGAATTATTTGCTCTGGGTTAAAGACCGAAATTGGAACAAGGCCAGATCCGCTTGAGGTAAACTCAACCGTTGTGCCTGTTTTTGAGCCGGTTAGCTCTGCTATTCTGTACAAAGATATATCGCTGCCTATTTTTTGTTTGACTGTAACCGCGGGGGCGCAATCATACCCGGTTATTTCCGTACCTATGATTCCCGTGGGATTTACGAACGCAGAGATGGGAAGATTTCGATATCCAGATGTTATGGTTGATGAAGCAGGGGTGATTTCGTCTACAAAAAATGCTTCTGAGAAATTATTACGAGTCCTTCGGTCAATTGGTTTATTAAATAGTAAAAAATCATCCACATACCCGCTGTAACCCGTATATTGATCTGCTGCAAAATTTGTACCGCCGACGTACCATGTATTGCTATGAATATAATTGCTTGGACTAAAAGATAAACTCTCGTTAGTCGCGCTCGGAAAATCATGATAACTTAACTCAAGCTGATTTAAAATATTATTATAAGACGCAGAAATAACATTAAAGTTTGAGAGCTCCTTATCTAAAGTGCGTGTTTCTTTTTCGTTTTTATTATTGTATTCAATGAATATTTTGTTTGCATTATTTATTCCTATGCTAAACCCAGAAATAGCATCCACCGAATCCATAGAAGACAAAAGGATTTCGGGAATATTTTTAAGTTGGTCATCAGTGTTGCAATTCGCATTACCAAAATCCATAAATGCGGCCCACCCCTCATGTGAAACCCCGCTGCCTATTCTTAAGATGTCGTTTCGTGTAAAGTGTCCTGAACCAGCGATAGGATTTGAAGGGGTATCTGTGTACCCGATAGATAGCCCCGGGATCTTATTCGAAAGCAGGTTTCCCTCACAATAATGTTCGTCCTTTGTATACAGGTCATTCCAAACAATGTCGTTCTGGCCGCTGGTAAAAGTATAAAACACACTTATAGAACTTGCGTCAATCGCAGTCCTTGTCATAAACGTATCTAATATATTTTTTTTCATGCGTCCTGTGTAACGAAAGGCTGTCCGACTGTCTGAGAGATAACAAAATTCTTTGAGGTATTCCCTATGTTCACCAATTCTCCTCCGGGAAGCCCGTTGATTCCGTAAAGGCTTCTACCCTCCCTAGAGCTGTCCCAACTTTCAAGACCGCGCCATGTATCGTTTCCATCTATCGTCGGCAAAAGTAAACTATTTGTTATTTCTTTAGTTATCAAGCTTAAGCCGATGTTACTTATTTTAGCAAATTCTGGAATAATGTTGGGGCTGGCTTGCCACATCTCTCCCCCTTTAACAGATATAGTAGAGGACTCTTTAGTAAGAGTGTTGTGGTCGAATATCATATAATCGTGAAAAAATGGGTTACTATTCATCCCCGCTTTTAAGCTCATTAAATTAATGGCGGTTTTTTGAGAGATATCAAACGAAAAAGTCCGCCAATGAAGATTATCCCCGCCGAGATGAATTCCGAAAGCCGCTGGGGCATGAGCCTGTATGTCGCTATTTTTTACAAAATACATATCTTTATTATTGAAGCTGGCGGACATAGTTATTTCTCCAGTTTTATCATTTGTACCTATGCTATACTCTGTTGTGGCGGGGTTTAAATTCCATTTATCTGAATTATTTATAAGTTTAACTGCGCCCGAGGCTTGAGCAAGATATTCTCTGCAAGCTAGGGCATAAAGAAACCCCACCCCGCCGTCGCCGGGCAAAGAGCTGGCCCACGCGTTGATTCTCGTTTTTCTTGTCGCGAGGTTACCCTTCGACTTCATCGTTGCTTTTATGCCCACTGTTGTTTCCTCTTTTATTTCGTCCGTAGAAATAGATATGTCATAATCTAAATAAGCATACCCGCTTGTTCCCGCGTGGTAATAATAATTTGTAGCTGTAGTGGAATAATCTCCTACGTTGACAGTATAAGATATTAGACCGCCCGGGATATAAAGTTGATTAAATGATAAAGAGACCCCTATGCTAGATCCATCCTGTTCTTCATTTACTTCATAAGTAATCGGTGTGCTATCTATAGTCCCCTTATTAGAAACGTCATCATAAACTAATCCAAAGTTATTTGTATTATTAATTTTGTTGTAGAAACTTGTTACCGATGGGATATGACCCCGCATGGTCGACATGCTTTTACCCGGCGGCCCCTTAATTGAATAATTGATATCTATAGTTGATAAGTCATCCTCAATCCCACGCTTCTCACTAATTTCATAATTTTCTACATATCCCGCAGACGAATGAGAGCCCTGCTTATAGGTTTCTTCTATAGAGTATGTTCCCTCAGCTCTATTTACGGTATGAGAAGTAGAGAATGGTTTTCTTGCTATGCCATCCGCGTCATTTGCGCTGAACTTAGCAGCCAAGCCCGCCGCTGAAGTAGACAAACTTGTCGAACCATGAGTAGCATTCGTGGGGTCATACCCAGCGAACTGCTCGCACACATATTTAGCGCGCCAAATAGGATCGCTTTCGTTGACTGTCCCATCTGCCCCCGAACTACTATTAGACCCCCAATCTCCACCATAATGACGACACTGCGCGGACATGCTATGTCTACAGGTAATTATTCCGTCGCCCGCTTGACTATAATTATATTCATTTTTGACTTCTGTAATTCCATCATTTTTAAACCACTCATCGTAAGAAGTCAGAGAAATAGTAAATTCTAAAATGCCAACATTTCCCACGGAGAAATTAACGTCATTGACTTTTACATAATTAAAAGTATAATTGCCCGCGGTTAACGTAAGAAAGTCGTCATCGAAAGCGTTTTGTATAGCTACTCTCCTGCTGTCAATTGTAGAGAATTCTGTGTCCGCGGATATATCGCTATCCTTGGCGTACACCTTTCCTTCGATGCTTATGTCTGTTACTCTGTGAGATTTTTCCCCTAGATATATCCATTTATCAGATCGCGTAACGTATGGCGTAGGTATAGCGCAAGACCCACCCCCGCAAAGACCGCTAGGATCATCGAGAGGCCCCATTACTAAGCCGTTATATGATACGTATAGATTTGCCATTAGACTGTTATTTGCGTTGTGTCGCTATGGAGCTCTGGGTAAATAGGACGCGGGCCAAGCGGTACAATATATTTCATTTCTAGAGTTGCCGTAAATTTGTAATCCGAAGTAAAGCTCCAATCGAAACTGCTATAGTAGTACTTATTGAGATACATTGACTCGATAGGATACAAGTATTCTGTATACACGTTTAAAGCGTCCGCTTTCATGTAGAGAGCTAAGTTCTGGATTTCACTTCGAGCACTTTGTATATATGCCGCCGCCCTATATTGATCCCCAGCAGGGTAATTTGTATCTGCAACGGTTTTATTTCTCTCTATGGTCCCTTCGTAGGTGATCTTTCTCGTGCTGGGCTCTACAATTTCTTGTCCAACGTGGAAAAATTCTCCTCCGAGTGGGTTATTAGGGGGATTATACCATTCTTTTTTGACAACTCCGGCGCTAGTTTCAAATGATTTATTTATTTTTTTAATTTTGGTCGAAGAAAAAGTTCGATAAGATATATCTGTGGAAAATTCCTTGGTAAAAGACGCTTCTTTTCCAATCATGGTTTTATAATTATATTTTGTAGAAGTGGCTACCATACCGGTAGAATCAATCATAACGTTAGAAACCCTTGTCGCCGAGCTGGCAAGCTTATTTGATAGTGCGTCATTTAAGTCTTCGCACGACATCCCCGTGCCGCTATAAGTATCTTCAGCGCCCCTGCAAAAAGATTTAATTGTTCCTTCTTCTGTAAATTTATACGCCGATCCCGCCTCGCCGGGGGCCAATTCTCTTGTTATAGAAGAATTAAAAATGTATTTATTTGTCGTGTCAAAAGCTTCATCATTTGCATAGTCTATCGAATAGGTTGTGCTTGCCCCCTGCTCATCATAAGAAACCGTTTTGTTTATGTATTGATTTACAAGGGAGAGGGTTTCTGTTCCCAACACATTTTTGTAGCTGCCGTACAAAGTATTACATCTGGCATAAGAGCCCCCGAGGAGAGCAGCCGCGCCCGCCTTTGCGGCATCCATAGCTGCGCTTGCTGATGTGTAACTGCCGCTGATCTTTAATCCAACTACCTCTACCTCTTCCGATACAACAATACCGCCATCTTCGCCGAAGGTTAATGAATTTTTTATTCTTGAAGTATAATCATTATTGTCATTATTAGACAAAAGGTTTCTTGTTCTAGAAAAACTGCAATTAAAATTTTGTGTATCGTATACTTCTGTTTCTGCCCAGCCCAAGGCGTTTCCACCAGAGTCGGTCTTTGCCCAAATATCTATACCGTTCCCCAGCATTGAGGTGGGAATACCCGTAGGGGTAGCCGACGTAACTGCTGACCACAGAGCTTTTGCCGCCGCGATTCCATTCGCGCTTTCCCCTGTTCCTCCGTTTGCGCCACCGCTAGCGCCCGAAGCATATTTAACATTCATGCTCCAAGAAACTGAATACGAATTATCGTCCGCCAGCTCAAACGAAATGTCTTCCGTGAAATCTTCTAGAGATTTTAGATCATTGAAGCTAATTCCCCAAAACGAACTGCTAGAAACGGCGGTATAAATTTCATATACTGCGATATACTTAGCCATATCATCATGCATCTCCGCAATAGAAGAGTTACTAGCTGGAAATTCTAAAGATATTAATTTACTATTATTAGTAGATATTCCATTTATTGATATAGAGTGTCCTAAATATGCATTTGCTGAAGTCGGCAGGTTGGAGCCGCTGCTTAACATGTTAGAAATTTGCGTGGGGCTCATGACGCCCTCGATGGTAACCGTTTGAATAGTGCGCCAACGAGCGATATCCTCCCCGAAGAAATCTCCCCGTGAAGAATACCCTATCAACGTTGCCGCTGGTAAATTTAACGCCATTTTACCTTATCCTTTTCCCGTTTGAAAAACTTGATTTGCTCGCTCTTCCGCTGGTAGCTGCGTAGAACCCGCATGCAGTTTGTTATCTATTATATTATTAATATCTGTATTATCTACAGAAACCTTGCCCTCGTGGTGGTGATTGACAGCCATCGTGCCATGATCGTGAGTGTGTTTGTTTTCTACGGTTACCGTGCCCTCTTGCACCCTTAGTCCTGTAGAAACTAATCCTCCTACCTGCCCTGCGAGGTTTGCCATTTGCTCCTTTAGTCCCGAGAGCGACGTTGCCATTAATCTCGCTGCTTGTTGCAGGGTTTGGACGCTCGAATTTAAACTCATTACGCCCGGAATTTCTATAGCTTGTGCGGCCCCCTCCGGCCTCGTTATCTGTGAAATCATGCTTGTCATGTCAGCGCCCGTCCCTATGAAATTAGGAACATGTCCCTCCGCTTTATACGGATTCACTCCAGTTTGTGCAATTGCGCTAGCGCGATGATTTATTCCTGCTTGAGAGTGCTGTGGCGGATTAATAAATGGCGCAGAGAACCCGGGCATGTGCCTTACGGTTTCCGCTGTGTTGTAAACCGCTTTCGCGCCATTGAGGGTAATTGGCTTAACGACGCCGGGGTTATAGCCCAAGCTTCTCGCGCTTGCTTTTTCAATAACGCTCGACATGTTGAAGTTTGGAACGTGTCCGCCTGCTGCCCCTAGGGAAAACCCTCTGAAATTTGTTAAGTCTGGAGTCCGCCGCTGTCCTTGCCTCGGCCGCCATTCCTCGCTCGGACGGCGCATCCCTATGGCCCCGAAGTAAGCATTACTGTTTTGTAAGCCGCCAAAATTTTGGTCAGCAAAACCCATTTGGCTTTGATTTGGAAAAAGATTCTGTTCCCGAAAATTCCTCGGATCTTGATTGCGGCCCATCCTTGCGAGTTCTTGATTCGGCTGCCAACGCCCCCCGGCGCGACGCCCCCCGGGTCCTAAATTGCCAAGAACGTTCTCTCTTCCAAGGCGATGGAGATTCATAGCCATGGCAAGACGGGGATTACTTGCTCCGAATAAGTTCCCATTTCTATACCCGAGCGAGGAGCCCGGCTGCTGACTTTGCCACCACGCCCCCGACGTGCCGCCGATAGCAATAAATTGTTTTTTATTTGCACCAGATATTTTGTCTTTAATAAAATCTTTTAGGTCTTGATCGATGCTTCCGGCTTGTATGGCTCCCCAAACTCTTGCTCCAATTGATCCCACCGGCGCCTGACTAATCTCGTCTTAATTTACTTGTCCGCTCGTGGGCGTAAGTTTTTCATACTCTTCCAGAGCTGTCAGTTGATCCGGACTGAGAGACCCATCGGTACGCGAAACAAAGTTTGGAATAAAGCCCGCGGCACCTCCGTACCCTCCTCCACGCGGTGGAGCAAAGCCGCCACCGGGTCCCGGCGTCAAGGGGTTAGCTGTTCCCCCGGGGGGAGTTAGTCCGGGTCTCTGTCCGCCTTTTTTTATCCATCTTTTTTGGTTGGGGTCAGGCAAACTATTAAGATATCGCTTCTGGTCATCAAGCGCTAAATGATTTGGGTACTTCAGGGTGCCATCATCGAGCTTCGTGGTGTTGTCGCCACCATTCCAATACAGGTAGCGGTCCCCTGCTCCCCAGCCGCTGGCGTTGGAATCCGAGTCCTCGCTCATCCTTTGAGCTAATCTCTTTCTTTGATCAACTGAACCTGTGTATTCGACTTTGTGTCGGCCGAGAAAACCACCCGGAGCAACATTGAGACCCAGTTTCCGGTCGTCCGTCATCAAAGCGTCATTGGGCATATCCGAGATGGACCCGCCCCGGACATAACGTTGTACCTCATGGTGTTGCTGGGTGAGCCATCGTTGTATACTAGCGGGTTTTGTAAACTTCCCTTCGCCCGGCCCCGCGCCCCAACCCCCAGCGGCATCCGCAAGGTCGTGGTGATTATGCTTCCTAAGAAGACTGACAAGTCTCCCCTTTTGATTGCCCATGGGTCCGTACGGAACGGGGAAAATCTCATTAGGGACAAGTCCATTTGGTGCGCCGGTACCGTTCATTAGGTAATCGTGTGTTGCCGGCGGCTGCGCGCGTGTCCATCGTTCGACATCCTGCCCGGGTCCGGTCGGACCCCACGCCGAGTTTGCCATCTTGGGGCCCCTTCCCCAATGCGGCATCATATTCGCAAAGCCAGTACGACCATTCGCGCGAAGTACGGCAGCATATCTTTTTTTCTGTGCTTGGTGCGGATCTCCGACGGGCGGAATCGGCTGCCCCTCCTGTGGGTGCCCCGGTGGATAGAGATTGGCATTCCGCGTCTGCGCACCCGTGAGACCCCACGCGTGTGGAATGTCGCCAAACCACCCCGCCCCCCTTAGCAGCGCATACCGGTCACTTGGTGCCACGCCAGCAAAAGACGGCCCGATGCCGCGCGGTTGGCCGCCGCCTTGTTGACCGCCAGCACCCGCGCCAGCACCCGCGCCACCGGTTCTGCGTATGCCCCTATCCTTTATCTCTTCTAGCGCGTCGGTATGCCCCTGCGCCCCGCCGATGACGCCGGGTTTGGGTCTGTACGGCGTACCCCTACCTTGCGCGCTGGCCTGTAAGACGAGAGAGCCCGGCGCGGCGGTTAACGGGATTTTACCTTCACCCAATAATTGATTGTGTATTGCTTGCTGTTTCTTGAGGGAATTATAATGAAATTTTGGAGGGTATGCTCTGGAGCCTATATGGGTATGGAATATGCCGTCTTCATGGAAATTCGGAACGAAGCCTTGCGCCACACCCTGTGTCGCAAACCTTGAACTAGAAGGCGTCATTGAAGAACCGTGCGTTTTCTTAATTGCTCCAAGCGCGCCGCTTCTCGAAGTCCCGCCCGGCTCGTGAATTTTATTAGTTACGAAAGCTCCTCCATAAGCGAAATTAGGAACGTACCCCTCGGCTGAATGATATCTTACATTACTTAATCCAACGGCGCTTGCTTCGCGCTGCACAGACGCTACGTGCGCTGGTCCAGCTTTCTTCGCGGCAGACATAGCCGATACTCCTGTGTGAGTTTTCCCAGCGAAATTCGGAATGAAGCCGGCGGCTTTGCCGTCACCGATTACATGATCTTTCCATTCTTTTGGAATTACATTGTTTACCCAGTCTTTCCTTCCGGGGTAAGGGACCACCTGAGAAGGTTTACCGTCTATAGAAAATTCATTTCCTCCTTTTCCTACAGTATATTTCCAATCATACCCAAATGCTCGCGCGGCTTCGGCAAGTTTCCAATTTTGTTTATCTGTCCCTGTGTATGTCGGCGGCGGCGGTTTAGGAAGTTCGAAATTTCTTACTTTATTAGTTGCCTCGGCTTTAGTAATCTTTCCGTCTTTGTTTGTGTCTAAGCCTTTGTTTCTTTTATATTTATTAGAAGGTGACTTCCATAGTGTGTCGGTGCCTTTTCCTCCTACAGAAGCTGGATTTAAAACAGCCATGTAATAATCCTCTAAACTCCAGCCTCCCTCTGGTCTTTTCTTTTCTGGTAGTTTCGATTTAAGATATTTTTCAACATATACCATTTGGTCTTTTTGACTCATGGCTCCGAGCTTAGCAGTAGTTGTACCCAACTCCTCAGCGGTTGCGGACATAAATTGAATTAAACCAGTGGCGCTTGACCTCGGATTTTTTGCACCTGTTCCGAAAGCTCTCTTAGTCTTCGGATCGTAGCTTTCAAATGCCATCACTTTCTTAATTGAAGCAGGGTTCCATTTATTTCTCTTAGCCATGGCTTCGAGCGCGGTGTTTAATTCTGGGGTGTCCCCATAGGTGGCGAAATTCGGAACAAAGCCTTCAGCCCTGCCAAGCAGCAGCTCGCCGTCAGGACCCCGGTGCGGATCCCAAGGCCTTTGTTGCTGCTGCGGTGCGAAGCCTCGTGGTAAACCGTCGCGACCGATTCCATCAGGGGCTGGCGTTGGCGGCTTAGCCCATTGCGGCACCGGCTGTTTACGCGGCACCCCGGGGGCTTTCCCCCGCTTCAGCAGATCCCTTATCCGTTTCTCTTCTTCTTTGTTGCTCGCGTGTGTTCCAAGCCATTCTAGAAAATTCGGGGAAGGCCTTTTAGTTTTGGGGTCGACTCTCATTGCTGGGGCGAGGACAACACCCGCACCCGCACCCGGCGCACCGAGATTCGGTATAATACCCATCCGATCCACGGGCATAATATTATCTTTTAGCAACCTCTGGAGAATTTGTTGATTCCACCTCTTTTGCTCGAATATTTTTTCTTTGTCGGTAAGTTCCGATTCACCTAAATATTCTTGGAAATTCGGAACGAAGCCACCCGCATTCATTGCCTGAAGGTTACCTGTGCCGATACGATCAACGGCGCTCTTCTGCATTACAAACTCGCCGGGCGCTAAGAACGCCGGGATGTCAGGTTGATTACCTTTTACTTTTCCACCGGTGTGATAGCGGTTCGGCGGAGTTGTTTTCGGCGTAATGGACGGCACTGGTCTCTTTTCCGATCCACGTCCCCATTCCGGCCAGTCTCCCCAGACTATTTCATGATATTTATCTGGATTTTCGTAAAGCTGCTTTCCTCTATTGAAGACGCGCGGCCCATATTCTTTCTCTGCCCCTCCGAGTATATTTTTTATACGGCCTCTTTTTGAGACTGCGTTGATCATGTCCATCTCGGCGGCCTGCATGGCCGAAAACGTCGTGGTCCCCGGCTTGTTCCTGTTCGGGGCCACATTCCCGGCAAGACGATAACTCGGCGACTGATAACGCCTTGCCACACCGTTTTTTGGAAAATCAGACTTACTCCATACCCCAGTCTTACTCGCATGAAATTCACCACTAGCAAAGGACTCTCGCCCGTCTGGGCTCGTCACCCAATTGTTCAGTTTTTTATCACCGTCAAGAAGCCCGCTCGACTCGGTTCCGAGCAAGACATCCCTGATAACTTGCTTTGGTAGATTTGAGTCCGCGTGGTACTTCAGAAGGCCAGCCGACTCACTCCGCATCCATGGTTTCCTGTCCTTTCCAGCGTTACGCTCACCGGCCGTCCCTAACTTGTCTGGGCTCCCCAACTTCTTTTTTGCTTTCTCGTACAAGTGCGACGGCTTCGTGGGTGCCCCTTTGTGCGCGGCGACCTTCTTTTTTGTATCCAACGTCGCCGTCTCGTCTTGTTGCATTAATTCTGAAATCTCAACTATATGGCTTTTCTCTCGGAGTAGATCCCTGCCGCTACGAAGCGCTCCTATATACTTGAGGTGCTTCGCAGCATCCGGACGAGCCTTCAGCCAATTATCTGTCCAAGGCTTGCCCCGCACATCGTCGTCCGTGCCGTACCGGCCATCCTCGCCCGCCACCACCGACCTCATCTCATACCAGTCTTCATCACGCATCGAATTCATGTAGGCCTCCATACTCAGACGGACGCGATTAACCCTTCCCGCGCGCCCACCCAATTCACTTGAGGTTTCCTCGCGACCACGATCGGGCGCGAGATCACTCAGCCAGTTTTGCCCACGAGTTCTACCGGGAGGTGGTGAATCGTTGTTACGAGGCCCTAGCGTATCCGGCGACCAAATCGTGGACCCCCAGTTCTTATGCATTTTTTGTTCCAATTCTACACTTGGCCGAGTGAATGCCCATAAATCCTCTCTGAGCTTACCTTTTGGGGTGTCGTGAATCGGTGCGTACCGTAATCCCATACCTTCGCCTTGCTCCATGTCTCGCTGCTTATCGTGCACGTCTGTCCACCATTTAGAAGGAGCCCCTTTCTTTTTACTCCAAGTATGCCCCATCGGGCCTTTGAATTCGCTTTTCTTCTCTTCGTTCGCTGAATGAGCTAGATCCTGAATTTCTTCGATTGATGGCACAAACGCAGTGTGGGCTGGAAGGTCAGCTCGTGAGCCCATTTTTACCTGATTTCCAAAGTCATCAGGCATCCATGGAAAAACTCGCGCAGCTAAATCTTCCGAAGTTCGCCCGACAAGCTGATTTACATTTGCGGGCTTGCCACGTTTATCACGAAATAACCCGCCACCATCAAGCCCATTCCACCCACCTATGGGGTACGACGGTAACTCAGCGGGCCTAGACGGATGGCCGAACTTCTCCCACTGTCCCTTTTCACCTTTCCACCAAGGTATACGCCAATCACCGAGAAACGGCTTTTCGCCCGGCTCGATGTTCTTTCTATCACTCGACCGGCTTGCCTTTAATATCTTATTGACTTGATCGTCCTTATCGTCTCCCCCTATGGGGCGATATCGATGTTTAGCCTTTCGGGTCTGTGTATATTCTTGGTCACCAAGGGTAAGTTTAAAAGCTTCTTCCGGCGACATACCATCGGCAATGTGTGCATTTCCCTTCTTCGTCAGCCTATCGCGCTGCTTTATATGGTGTAGAATCGTCTCATGGCGGTTGACGAAAAAGTCATGAAGCTTCTGGCTTTGCCCCATATCGCCTCCCGTAGCCTTCTCCGACGTCCATTCCGCCAGCCCGATGGGCACGCCCTTTAGCAAATGCCCAAGCCCTTTAAACAGGTACATCCCTTGTAACACGGTCTCCTCTGGCATACTACCCAACGCGCCTTGGGGCTCTCCGCCCACCCCCGCAATCATTTGCTGCAGCGGCGCCCAGATTGGTGAAGCTACTATCTTCGCTATTTTGCGGTTTATCTTCTCCTCGGCGGCCTGAGCATCCTCATCACCCATCTGCGATTTTTGGTGTGTATTCAAACTGAAGAGCGTACCATGCGCTCCCTGTCTCCTCATTTGAGCAATCCCCAGCATCATTTCACTGTTCGGATTCAAACCAGCTACCATATTTTTCCAGAGGTAAGCTCCTCCGGAATAATCACTCGGAGCGAAATCTCCGGACAAATTCCCCTGTGAATCGATGCCCATTATTTCATTAAACATTTTATCTTGCCCTATTTTCCCCGCGTGCGTGTGCTCCGCCGCCATGGCCGATTCCACCGCCTGCATCGCAAAAAATAGCCCAGTTTCAGCCCCTATCATCCCTAAGGCTTTCGTCGTCATGAGTTTTCCGCCTCCGGCAAATGCGCCCATTTGTTTCAAACCGTCCCACCCGGCACCAAACTCGCCCCTGATTTTGTTTATATTACTCATGTCCCCACCTTCTGGGAGCGTGACCGCCTTTCTCGCTTTTAGCCCTTTTTGATACGTCTCCCACACTGACCTCATGCCTATCCGTATATCACCCGCATCCATCGATAGCCCTCGTGCGGTGGTGCTCGTTATATCCGATATGGTATTTAGCGGGTGCCGTATTGCTGTGCCTAAGTTACCCATGATACCGCTTGGCACACGGCCTCTACCGGCCGATTCCCCACCGAGTTTGGTGCGTTCTATTTCTAAATATTCTTGCCATTCTTTGCCACTCCATCCCTTGGGCTTTGCGCCGTCCGTAGCTGGGCCGCCTTTAGGAACCGTTCCCTCCCACTCGCCGGCGGCGGCGTTGATCCCCTCGAACATCTCGATACGTTGATGGTGATGTCCCCTACTTAAATTTTCTAAATTGGTTTTTATTTCCGTCGCACTCCCACCTCCTGCTTGCATCGCTTTATATTCATCAAACTGGTGTCTGAAGAGTGTGTTGGCACTTGCCCTATGCTCTGGCGAAAATATCATGGGTTGACTCCCCGAGCCACCTGTGGGTAGGGTCATGGGGTCACCGCCCGCCATGCCATGAATCATCGCTATCATTACCGCCTTCATTATCTTTGGGTTATTATCGTTAACCCACCCTATAAGTCCTTCACTATCATGCTCTTTCCCCAGCATGTGCGGCTGAGCAAAATTCGGAACGAAGCCGCCAGCATTCATTGCCTGAAGGTCACTAGTACCAATACGATCAACGGCGCTCTTCCGCATTACGAATTCACCGGGTGCTAAGAATGCTGGGATGTCAGGTTGATTACCTTTTACTTTTCCGCCGGTGTGATATTTCTCGATAGGTTTCTCCGACGTCCGGCTCGCGCGAGATCGCCATTGTTCGTGCGGATGAAAATTGGGAATAAAACCTCCCGCGCGACGTCCGGGAATTCCGAGCGGTTTTTTACCTACTCTTGTCACACGGCCACCTCCCTGCGAGCTTGGGTTCCCCGGC
>Ga0114997_10001458_pt1 | contig 19633 bp, 14 predicted proteins | sample ArcticOcean_MG_C_2_FD_87045 | JGI IMG/M metagenome (GOLD analysis project Ga0114997, IMG submission 87045) | Marine microbial communities from western Arctic Ocean - ArcticOcean_MG_CB4_136 | ecosystem: Environmental > Aquatic > Marine > Oceanic | place: Arctic Ocean: Canada Basin | collected...
CATAATACCATTCGTTCAAAGTTACTTACCGAATTAATGGGAAAAGATCCTCGATTTGGGGCTCTACATACAAATCTTAATAATGCAAGAACCGCAGCAGGTTTAGGTGACCGTGGTGATGGTGGCACTAGCACTGGCACTGGCAAGAAGGGGCCACCCAAATCCAAAAAATTAACTAATACATCCACTAAATTAACTAAAAAAGGCCCAGATCTATCAGAAATATCTCCAGTGAAAGGACTGGAGGGAATAGATACTAAGTTTGAATTTGGGAGTGAAAAATATACTGGAGAACTTGAAGGACAGATCTTAGGACTGGGTAATATTGATTGGGACGAACATGAAACTTTCATGGATTGGAGAAATAGTACAAATGGACTGCAAAGAATAAAAACGAAAAATCTTGGGCCAGAGAAGATTAAAAGGAAACTGGCAAAAGCATACAAGACAGGCAAAAAAGGATTTGAAGAGATACTGGCGAAGCAAAAGGGGTCAAGCAGCCCAAAGTTTACTTCAATAGAGGAGGCCGCTGTTTATTACAATAAAAAAGCGGGGGCATTCGGTGATAAACGACATTACGTTAGAAACGATGTGAAATACTACATATCAAGGAACCTTAAATGACACCAAGCCAAGCGTATGCTCAATGGAAGGGTGTGGGGGCCAACCCTAATGAAAGTGAGTCACAAACAATCCGAAGGTTTTCCCAACAATTCAGGTTAAAACCTGAAGAGGAGGAGGAACTTCTAGGCGCATATCCAGACCAGCCCCAATTTGCTCGGTCTTGGGATGATACCGGACGTAGGGAAAAGGAGTCTGGGTTCCTATCTCAAACCTTCGGGGCAGGAATGGACGAGCTCCAAAAATCTGCTGGCTCCGCTATAGCGGGCCCTGGTGCTGAAGTTCTTTCCGATTTTGGCTGGGAAGGCGGTGCTGGATTCCTTGAAGATCTTGGAACCGACATTGTTGCCCAGCAGGAGGAAGACCTCAAGGCATACGAAGCCCCTCAAACTCGTGACCAACTCATAGAAGAGGGTGGTATTTGGGGCAATGTATACGAACACCTCCTACCAGAAGAAACACAAACTCCACAACAATTAGGTAGATCGGCACTCCCATCCCTTGGGGCTGCTGGTATTGCTCTCGGAGCGGCAGGCGTTACGGCACTTGCTACCGGTGGTAATCCATGGGCTGTCGGGGCCGTGGCAATGGCTGTAGGTAACGCCGTTGGATCCTTTCAAGTTGGTGGGGAAGAGTTTGAAAATGCGAAGAGAGATCCATTTATCCGTCAGCAACTCGGTATTAATCCCAACGCTAAGTTTGCAGACCTACTCCCAGATCAACAAAGAGCCCTCACAGATTCCGCTCAACGTGTTGCTAAAGATACCATGGTGGAGAGAGTCTACCAAGGTGGAGCACTGGAATCACTCGCCTTTATCCCATACGGCCCACTTGCACTCAGATATATAGCAGATATTGCCCTTGGAGCAACCTCTGAGGAAATGGATAAGCGCCTTGGTATGGAAAATACCATTGAAGAACTCGAAAGACTTGGCGTACAGAGAGAGGAAATACCTGAACTGAGGGAAAAGATGAAAGCCCTCCGACCCGGCACGTTTGAAACAGTCTGGAACGCAGCCATCATGGAAGCCACCTTCGGGGCTCCAACGGCCCTCATCGAGACCGCTGCACAGACAGACTCAAGAGTAGACCGGAGATTGACAGCTGCCAGTGAAAGACGAAAAATTCTTCAGGATAGGATTAAAAAGGCTGTCGCTGATCCTCTCAAATTAGAGAAGGCAAGGATGGATCTGCAAAAACTTGATTTACAGATGGTTCATCTACAAGAGAATCAAGATGCAAAAGCCCAGAAAGAGGTCGATAGAAAATATGACACCGAGAGAAGAGAGAGGATTAAGACTACGAAAGATGCAAGGAAAACAGCGGAACGAGCGGAAGACCTGACGGCTGAAAGTTTGACGTCAGCAACAATGGCTCACGCTGAAAGTACCCCTGAGATACCAAGTTGGATGCCTTTACTTCAGGCAAATCCAGACAAAAAAACAACGTCTTCAAGTAGATCGGCTGTAGGGGATCCTGACGTTAATCAGATGCTTGGGAATGAGGTTGCCAATGGCTCTGTTGTGGAGGATGGCTCAGACATCCTTAGCATGGACAGGATCGTACATCAAACTGCCATCAACGAATTAAATAAGGCGTTCCCTGAAATAGATTTTAGGGCGGGCAAACTTGGTAAGGATGTTGACGGGAACACTTCTTTGTTTTACGAAAGCATGGATGGGGAAATCGGGCAGGATATAAATTGGAGAGGGACAGAGGGTTTTGTTGAAGACCTGACAGACAGCCAGTATGAAGGAAGAAATCCAACCGTTTATCTTACACAGAGGATGTTTGATAACGGACAGTTAATAACTAACACTGAACAATCTCTGGACAGGATGGCAGAGGTTGCATTCCATGAAGCACTTGGCCACGCTGGTCTCAGGAAACTGTTGAATGCTGGAACAATAAAAACCGCAATTCAAACGGATGAGAACGGTAAAAGAACTGAGGTCGTTGACGAAAGCATGGAGTGGACAGGTGAAGAGTATAACCAGTTCATCAAAGACTTTGACCAGCGACACAAAAAGATGGTAGACCGGTGGTTAAAATCTGGGAGATATGCAAATGTAGCACGGTTCCGTCAGGTCGAAGAATTCATAGCAAGCAACTTAGGAGAGTCCGGTGGAGGTAAAACGCTTGGATACTTTGATAACATGGCAATTGCGATCCGTGAAGCTAATCCCTTCATCAAGAATTCACTGAACCAGTATCAGGTTGCTCAAAAAATCCAGCAAGTAGCAGACAAATACGCAACAGGTCTTGAGGGTAAGGCTCCAAAGAAGGGAAATCTCTTAACGGGCGTGGAGCTCATGGGGGCTATTTCACGGGCAGCTACAGAAGCTAAGATCCCTGAAGAGGCAAGAACTGAAGAGGCGGTTACCTTAAAGTATGACGAAAGGAAGAAAGCTCAACTGCAACTTACTGAGGATGCCGGTAAATCCAGAAGGGGTGTAGAAGGGTTGGACCAAGAGCCTGAAGTAAGGTCAAAGGAAAAACCGTTAACTGAGAAACAGATAAAGACAAGGACAAAGCTGGTTAATCAGCAATTACAGAGAGCTACCGGTGAAAAGACTAGCCTTGCACTCCTGAGAAAATTAGCAGGGAATACCAATCCAGAAATCCGTAAGCTGGTAGCCAAGAACAAAAGAACCCCAGAAGATGCTCTGAAAATACTGGAGCGGGATAATATAGAGGGTGTTCGTAAGGCTGTAGCTGAAAGAAGGAAGGCAGACAAAAAAGTAACAAAAGATGCTGATGACATAAGGAAGACTAACGAAAAGGCGAAGGAGAAGGCAGATAAAACGAAGAAAGGGGAAAAGGAAAAACTTCGGAAAAGAAAAGATGAGGCTATCGATTCCCAAACACCTATGTGGAGGCTGAGACAGCTTGCAGATGACCCCGATAAAAACGTCCGTAAGGCTGTAGCTGAAAACCGGAGTTCTGCAAAAACAATACTGGAAAAGTTATCAAAGGATAAGGCGCCTTGGGTAGCTGACGGATCTAGGATAAGGCTTAATAAGCAAGGTGGTATCTACCAGCAAATTGAAACCCAAAAGAATAAAATAAAGGACGCTGAGGAAAGCATAAAGAAATTACAGGCGGGCAGGAAAAAGATTTTATTAACTCCGAAGAGTGAAAGATTGAAAGGAGACCAGACTAAACTGGATGGGACTCAAAGTAGAATTGAGAATCAAAGGGCTATAATAAAAACCGCTGGGAAAAAGGTTAAGTCTCTTTCAAAGTCTGATGCTAGAACTGAAGAAGGGGCGCTAGAGGGAACAGTGCAGGCTGAAGGCGCTGAAGGATTTGCCAAAGACGCAATCCAACAGAAACTGGGGATGGTATACCAGAAATTTGCCTTTAACCAAATACCCATTTGGGCTACAGATACTTACGTCGATGTAGAGACAGAGCAGTTAGAGCCAACCCTCACCTCTAAGGAGTTCCCTAGAAGGAAAAATGAGTCCGATAAGGCGTACATGAAGAGGTTCCGCAAAGAGGCGGATAAAAGGATTGGAACTATTGAACAAATAAAAGATGCAGAAGGCAATGTTCAGAAGGCTAAGTCATGGGAGCGCTATGAAATGGGAGTGCGGTTACCTGATGAAGAGGCACAATTCCTACCAGACCTGAGGACCAAGGCTTTATTCTACCAAATACGTCGCAATCTGGCATCTGATGAAATAGCTGACTTAGACCTCGCCATGGAGGGGATAGCAAAAGCGCAATCAGAAATAGAACTTTTCAATGAAATGCTTTCTGATACTGGGGAAGGAGCGCTTAAACCAATAGGTAGAAAAGGGGTAAGGTTAAAGATTTTGGAGGAAAGAGGGAAAATCAAGCGGTTTGAGAAACATGCAATAGAGGCGAAAAGGAATGTTGAAAGAAAGATTACGAATGCCTTAAAAACGCTACCAGATGATCAGAAGGAGTCTTTTGAAGCATTTATAGGACTGCATGATGAGTTCGGTCAATTAAGTAAAATCGAAGTAGCAAGAACCATCCTTCCTAAATATGCAGGCAATAAAATGAAGCTTGGCGAAGATCCTTCTAAATACCTTAAAAGAATAGAGGTAAAGGCTGGGGAATTGATTGACAAGGCTGTGACTACACTCGCAGGAAAAGCTGGGCTGGATCTCCTGCCTGAAGATAGTGAAGCAATCGATGCTCTTGGTGATTATGCCAGAAGTCTTGGATATCCTATGGGGGCAGAAGGAACGGTGGTTAGGGACTTAAATAGGGAGGCACTTAAAAAGAAAAAGACAATAAGGAAACTTTGGAAAGAACTGAAACCTTTCAATAAGAAAAAACCAACAGATAAAGAAGGGAGGTTGTCTTTTGCAAACGTCAAAGGAGACGAGGAACTAAAGGCGGAAAGAAGATTAAAAGCTAAGCAACTTTACATGGATCATAGCATCGTAGCCCAAACATTTGCTGCGGATAAAGAGAATGTCCAGAAAAATTGGGGCGTTCTTCAGGAGGATCTTGACTGGGCTAAGGAAAATGGCTGGCAAATGGAAGCAAGGCCATATGTAGAGCCAAAAACATCAATGGCTGGAGCACAATTTGAATTTTTGCAAAAAGAAGCACAGGCCAAGAAAGAAAAGGAATTTGTTGATAGCTGGTTGGATGAGACATCTAAGCCTACAACTTTTAAGAAGATGTCAGAGGCGGATCAGAATTTAGTAAGGGAGTGGGTCACATCAAATAAAGCAAGCCTGACTAAATCAGAAGTAAATCTGGCAGATCATCATTTAACCAGATCTATAGTACCGTTTACTCCAGTAAGCGCAGTAACAAAATTCAATAAGCTTCAAAACTGGGTCTATAGCCTCTTCGGGCCTACACGGAACTCACTTGAATACACAAGAAAAGCCCTTAAAAGGAGTAGGGCAGACAAGACTAAGGCATTGCCTGCAAACAGGCATAAGAAATTCACTCTGCCGAATGGCTCTGTTTTCTACGTCGGAAAAAACAAAACTACAGATCAGTGGATAGAGCAAGTGGAGGGTGTCCTTTCGGATGAGGAGATACTAAACGCCAAGGATTGGTATCCTCAGATAATACCCATCTTTGAAAAAACATTCGGCAAGAAGGACGCTCCCAAAATGGTCATGGCGTGGGCACTGGCAAACAAGGGTGAGAGCCCGCTGGGAGCCATGAGAAACATACTTAAAGTGGGGCAGAATCTGAAGAACTACCTGAAGCAAGAGTTTGTGAAGAAGGGTGGTCTAGCTCACGATAACATCGTAAAAGTCCTGAGAGAAGAAATGGTTACTGGTGGGGCGGGAGTTAAGTTGTTTGACTTCCTTGATGCCTCTGTGGGTATGGATTTCAGGAGCGTGGCTGGGTTCGATGCTTCCATGGGTGCACCAGCCGTTGTAGACCGTCATACTTGGAGAGATTTTGGATACATTGATGATGTTGTGCTTAAATACCTGAGGACAGCCCTGCCAAAAAACAAAACACTGAAAAATCTGGTAGTAGACAGGAAGGTCCCTTCAGTAACAGATACGGAGTATGAAATAGTTGCTGACTGGTTTAGAAAGATGGCTGACGACTTAAATGCCAAGAACTGGAAGGGCAGGAGCGACTGGAAGCCGAGGGATGTACAGGCCGTAGGATGGATGGGTATCACAGAAACACTTCCTTCAGAAGGGGGTGGCACGCCAGGACAGATGATTTCAGAGACTAGTAGGACACTTGCGTTTGAAATAGATTTCGGGGCTGGATCCCCATTAAGTAAAAAGTTCGGGAAAGATTTTAATAACGACAAGGTAGTCTCTCCAGAAGAAAGACAAAGAATTACTTATGAGGTTGGAGATCTCATAGCTGATATAGCTCTCAAGAGAACAGGTGTCAAGGAAACAGAGCGTATTCGTGGATATGGGTACTATGAGAAGACAGGCAACCCTAATATTATCTTAAAAATCGGCGCCACTGATCCGGCAGTAGCGGACATAATGGATGTTATCGGGTTGCTTGCCCAGCAGACTGAGGTTATTGCATTTGGACCAAAAAACAAGGCAAGGGGGGTCGGTTTTGATTTTAAGGACAATGAAAATAAATTACAGGATAAGGATATACAACAAAAATTTTATTTGGGATTAAGGGAAGCATTCCCAAATTATGTCCTTGGAGCCTCACAAACCACTATTGATGGGAAAGCAGGACTGAGGGTAGTTTTATCCAACGCTACGGCAAAAACTGGGAACGCTAAGAAAATTGCTCAGAATGTTTCTGAGCTTGGCAATAAAATTGCAACCGAAATGCAATCCACGATCAATAAACTTGCAGAAGACCTCGGATTGGATTTACAATTAGATATCTTCCAAGCAGAAACTTTTTATGCTAACAACGACTGGACAAATAAGGAGAGTAAAAATGGCGAGCTTTACAAACAACGGATTAATACCAGATTCAGACCCACGGTATCAGGAGGGATTATCAATAATGATACCGCTAGGGTTGAGCAAAAAATCTCAGCCGGAATCGCAAGAGCAAAGGCAAAAACCGAAGGGGCGAGAAGGAAAGAAGCCAAAAAGCTAGAGATCCCATCCACCTTTCTTACTAACAAGGAGGGGCTCCACAAATCATCGTGGAAATCTCCCCGTGTTAGTAAATCCCAAGCAGCCCCTATAAATATATCAAGGAGTAACCAGACGATTAATTCCAACAGTCTGTATGGAAGATGGACAAATTTCTGGTTACGACAGATCAAAAAAGTAAAGCCCCTTTCAAAACTAAAAGGACGTGTTGAATACTTGAAACTACGTCAAATCGCCTTTGGTCAGATGACCCAGTGGCAAGTTTTCAGTAAGTCAGTGTTCAATGCCCTGAGGGACAGCAAACAGACAAAAGAGGTTTATAAGTATCTCACCACACCGAATGCCAACTCATCTATCATAACTAACCCAGTTGAGCGTGTCGCAGCAGAGAAAGCAAAAAGTGCCATTGAAAAAATAGGGCAAACACTTGTTGCCAGAAAGCTGATGAAGGCATCCACCCTCGAAAAATTCAAGGCCGAACATGGGGACTACCTCCCACGGGTATACCTGCGACACTTGCTGGATGATGCAGACCATACAAAGATAGCAATGGGGCTCAAGCCTAGCAGTCTTGACTATCTGAAAAATCGTCGTGACATACCTCAGGGGGTAAGGGAATTAATTCTTGGGGAGCTCTCAGATCAGCATGGAGCTCCAGCACTACTTGCTTCAAGGGCACTCATGGTACCTGGTAAGGATCTGGCAATAATGGGCTGGATGCAGAAAATGAAAGACATGTCCTTCCAGCAGGATTTAGGATGGGTACTTAAAAACCAGTTTGTAAAATTCAACACTCTAGAGGAGGCAAAAAAGATTGCCAAGGGTGTCCCTAACGGACAAGCCGTAATAAGGGAACTGGAAATGGATGTCGATCTTTCTGAAATGTCTGCCGAAGTGACACCAGCGTGGCTGGCAGCAGAAAGTACGAAGCTTGGAATAATGGCTAAAAACTTGCAAGGCAGTAGAAAGGAAATTGTTGACAAGTTAAGAATAAAAATGATGGACATTGCAAAAAGCAAGGAAGAGGTCGTGGGAACTGGGGTAGGTATTGAGGGATTCAGGCAGATGCCAGACTCTGCTAGATACGGCCCCCTGCGAGGCATGTGGATACACAAGCAGATTGCAGATGACATTATAGGTGGAATGAAAATTGCCACTGGTGATGAGTCTACTTGGGAGAAATGGGTAGGAGAGACCGGCAAAGTTGGCCAGTACAATTCATACTGGAAGTGGGCAAAAGTTGCCGCTAACCCACCTTCATGGGCAAGAAACTTTATTTCTAACAATGTTCTTCTCACATTGGCGGGGGTCCCCTTCTGGAGTATCCCTAAATTAAATCTTGCAGCAATAAATGAGTTGCGTACTAAGGGCAAGTATTATCAGGTTGCTCTCAGGCAAGGGGTAATGGCCGGTAATATGACTGAGGCCGAACTAGGTAGGATGGAAACAGATTTCAAGCAAATCCAAATAAAGATGGGTGAGGGCAATAATAAGATGGATTGGATAAAGCTCATGTTCGGCAAAACTATGGATGCCGGATCCTCGCTTTATGGAGGGCTTGAAACACTTGGTAAGATTGCTGCAATTAAATATGCCATGGAGAAGCAGGGAATGAATGAGGCGGATGCAGCCAGCTTTGCAAACAAGTGGCTCTTTGATTACGGACTTGTCACTCCCTCAGTAAGATATGCTTCAACGGCTGTTGTGGGTGCACCTTTTATAAGGTTCCAAGCTAATGCAATCCCACTTATGTTTGAAGTCATGCTGACAAAACCATGGCGGATGGTTCCTTATTATGCACTTGCCTATGGATTTGTAGAGGCATTTAAGGATAACCATGATCTGGACGAGGAACAATACGAAGCTGCCAAAAAGGCCCTCTCAGACTGGCTACAGGAAAAAGCAATGGGTGGCCTCCTACCACCTAACATCCTCCCACTGCCAGCCTTGGATGATCAGGGACGTATGCAGGTATATGACCTTTCATATCTAATGCCATGGGGGATGATATCAGAAGTGTCCGGTGAGCTATGGAATAAAGAATTTGCCAGTGCCCTACAGTCTGTAGGATTAATGGGTGGCCCAGTAGCGGATATACTGGCAGCATTTAAGACTGGTCAGGACTCATTTACAAGAAGACCAATAACAGATGATTCCAAACCTTTTGCAGAACAATTTACAGATTGGCTATGGTATGCCATTAATATGTCAACCCCATCGATGTTCCATTCTGAACATGGCGCTTTTACCCGTGTGGTACAGACAGCAATGGGTGACTTGGATCCGAAGACTGGACGTCCTAAGTATACAACTTTCCAAGCTTCCGTTAAAGCAATTGGACAAAACATTTATCCAGTAGATCTGGTGGAGTCACGGAAAACCAATATCCGAAGACTCAAATGGGAGATAGGCAATTTGAAGTCAGACTGGAGAAAATTGTTGAGAGGTTTAACAAAATCAAAAGCTTCAAAAGACGATATTCAGGAGGCCAGAACTGAATTTAATGAACGACTGGCAGAGAAGTTAAAAGAGAGACGTGACTACGTTAAAGCTTCAAAAGTACCACGAAGTTTACGAGCTAGTTAAAATAATTAAAAAAAACATTGACATTGTTTAGGGGTCTGCTATTATAGGGGAAACTTAGGCAATCACAAGGAGGTGCAAAATGCCAAGAAGAACAGAGCGCATCGGAAGGACGCTGGAGGAAAAAGCGAAGTTCCATGCAAACGCAATATACAGTGTCCCCCTGAGGACATACCAAGTTGAAGACAAATTCACATTTATCTTCACCCCCCTCACTTATGGGAACAAACCCGACCCCCCACAAATAAAAGTTACGCACATCGGTACACACGAGAATCGTTACGAGATTCAGTATGTAATGGTAGAGCGTAAACTCAAGTCTAAGAAAACCCAACGAGCCATAATCGACGTGCGTCCAGTATGGATTGAGGGGAAGTCCTATAATTATTACAATGCCAAGGAGGGCTATATAGAAGCCTATGGGGAGACCGAAACCGTCAACAATAATGAGGTAGATTTTTCAAAGCTGTCAAAATGGAACCAATAAACCTGAGTCACTCACGGGCCGGTACGTTTTGTGGCCGTCAAATTTATTATCGGGATGTGTGTAAATCGAAGTGGGCCGACAATTATTATACTGCAATGGGACATATCTGTGAGGCCGGTGTTAATGCCGAGCTCCAAAACAGAATGTCAGGGATTGAGGGCAGGGGCATAAAAGAGGAGATGCTGAAAGTCATGGATGACGTCCTGCCCCGTATTATTAAGGAGGAGGAAAGGGAGCAGGTTCGAGCAGAATTTGAGCCAGCCCTTAAATGCGTTGAATTATACATTGATCAGATTGACTACACGCCCCTGCGAGTACAGGAGTACTTTAACTTCCACATGGATGGTACCGATAATAAAGAACATCCGGTTAAGGGGTGTGTAGATATAGTAGCAGAACGGAATGGATATCCGCTGATCATTGACTTGAAACGTAAAAAAGCTCCCCTAAAACGGGACAACTACGAGTATAGGATGCAGGTTGCGTTGTATGCTTTGTGGCTTATACAAGCCAGAACTCTGGACAAAATTCCATCAACTGAAATTCATGTCATGGTGTCCGGTAAAAAAACACAAATATGGAACGTAAATGTCACGGTTGAAGATATTTATGAAGCCGTATATAGGTTGAGAGACTTAGGATGGAGATTGACAAACAGTTATTTCCCCATGGCCCGTGGCCATGTTTTGTGTTCATCAAAATGGTGTAACTTTTGGGATCAATGTCATATCGATAATTTCCAAGGGTTGGACGAATTGTTGGTATTAATAAAACCGTAGGAGGGTTTTGAAAGATTTATTTGAGCGTCTCACAATCGTAATCAATCACCTTAAACTGGCCGAACATGCCCTTGAAGAAGGTGATCAATACGCAGCTAGGAGTTATTTATACAATGCCCAAAGCACGATTGAGCAATGCAGAGATATTACGCAAAGACAAATACAAAAAGAAATCTAAGTTCCGAAAGAGCTCTGTCCGTTGGACTGAGAGACAGATAAAACAAAGAATAAAGGATAAGATTGTGAGAGAAAAATTTAAAGCCCTCGGATATACCAAGGGGGGGACAGGGGGGAACTATCCCTGTCTGTGTGGAGATTATCCAGAGGATAATCCAGTTTGGTGGTTGGGTGGGACAGATAATAAACCCGACCATCTTTATTGCCTGAGGTGCAGGAAGCGTGTGTACGAACATGAAATAGCGGATGCTATAAGTGCGTGGCACGAAATGAAAGGACCGAGGGATAAATTGCGTAAAGCATTAACTAAGCAATCATAGAGGTGTTATGTCATTAGACAAATATAAGAGGGAAGCAATGGAGCGTCCCCCTAAAACAACTGTAGAAGGAGAAGCCGGAGCGGGGAAAAGTTTCTTTGCCTGTTCTGCTCCTAAACCTTTTGTCATTAATACCGATGATGGTATTGATGAAATTCTTCTCCAAAAACCAGATATAATGGTTGCGGACGCAGTGCCCGTTGGAGACATCGAAGGTAATGCTAAAATATTCGATGGTATAATTGATACCCTGACAGAACTGGCTAAAGAGAAACATGATCGTAAGACAATAATCATTGACTCACTAGACCGGTTGGAAATGCTGGCTCAGGCAAAAGTCTGTGTGGAACATGCTATAAAGGCCCCAGAGGATCTGGGCTACGGAAAGGCATATGTTTATTCTCGTGGCAAAATTCAGAGAGTCTTGGCTGGCCTTAATTACCTCAGGGATCATAAAGGGATGGAACCGATTTGTGTGTGTCACACTCAGATCCGAACTATCAATAAGCCCACGCTTGAACCTTATGATCTGTTCACGCTAAAACTTCACAAGGCTGCCAGTGCAGACATAATGGAGTGGAGTGATGCAGTTTTATTTCTGACTTTCAAAATGATTATTCAGAAAAAAGATACAGGTTTTGGGCGCAAGGATTCACGAGCCATTAATACTGGCGAAAGAATCATACTTACATCCGGCTCTCAGGGGGTCGATTGTAAAAACCGTTTCGGATTACCGTCGGAAATTCCGGCTGAGTATGATGAATATCATAAGTTAATCAATGAATCAAGGAGACAAAATGCAAGTAGCAAATGAACAAACAGGGGACTTCCCCTCAACCTCATTCGTTATGGATAATGTTAGTGAGGTACTGAATAGTGACACACCCTCTTACGACCGTAGGGACATCCCAGCAGGGGTATATGCCGTGCAAGTTTGTAATGTGTTGCCACGGGAATATTTTGATAAGAAAGACTGTTTCAACGGTGACTCAGACAGCCCGATGCCCGATGCAATCGTCAAGAGGTTAATCCCTCTTGAAATAATAGACGGAGAGTTTGCAAATGAGCGCACACTAATATCGATCTACATGAGGCCAGATAGGGATAAGTATAGCGATGAAGATCGGTTCAACACCCATCAGAAAAAATATAAAATGGGTTGTGAGAGACTAGCAAAACTAGCTCAAGCTTGTGGTCTGGATTCGGTTACTGATCTTGACGATTGTGCTGGGAAGTTTGTCAAGGTGACTCTTACAGGTAGGGAATATAACGGGAAGACCTACCTCGACTTGAAATCTGCTGAAAAGTATGGCATAGCTAAGCCAGTGCTGGTAACCCCTAAACAGGAACCGGCTCCTAAGCAAGCTACTGAACAAGCCATGGAGCAAGAGGTTAAGGACGATATTCCTTTTTAGCATGAGAAAAAGAGACAAGCAACGGATTGCTGATCATCTCTTAAATCATGGAATGAAGCAATGCAAAGAGTGTGGGAGGAATTATCTTCCACGCTCTGGGCAAGGTAGAAATCAGAAATATTGTTCCAAGCATTGCAAACAAAAAGTAAAGAGTCGGACTGATCGGGAAAATAAACTTTATAAGGGTGGCTACAACAGACACACTTATATAATATTGTGGTTGAGGGCAAGAAATGAAAAGGATCATACTGCACCTTGCCATTACTGTGGAACGAGACTTCTCCCCGAAGTTGGTTGCTTTGTAATTGAACATAAAATTCCACGATCTAAATTAGAAAAAACAAAGGAGGCGATGCACGATATTTCCAACCTTGAAATTTCATGCATTCCTTGCAACAGATTAAAAGGGACGAATGAATACCAGACATTTAAAGTTGAAGTGGCCGGTAACAGTGAATTCGATGTACCGGAGCATCAGGGGTAGAAATATTCTATCAAAAAAAGCTAGGGAATATTATAGCTGGTTCCTAGAAACACACCCGCCCTTAGATTCTCCAATTTCTTTACCCGTCAAGATGGCGCTTTTATTTCACCCGCCTAAAAATTTTAGGTACGATGTTGATAATTATTTTAAAAATATACTAGATTGTATGACAAAAGGAAGAATTTTACTGGACGACTCCCAAGTCTATGACCTGAGAGGAGTTAAGAGGGGAAAGGACCCTGAGGGCAAGGGGTACGTTAATGTAATTATAAAGAAGTACTAATGGGTGCGTTGGTGCTTTTCTTTACAGTATAGCCGCAGTTTTAAAACAATTATTTTGCAATGGAGGCGAAAATAATGAATATTCCAGACTTCCCACTAAAAAGGTGCTCAGAAGCAGAAGCCTTGGACAGTTGGGACAACTTGGTGTCGTTTGACACAACACCACTGATAAAAAACCTACCTTGGACATCCAGAAGTGATATCGATCCGAAATATGTTGAGGATATTTTAATCACTAAATCTAATCTGGGTAACCCCGCTTCAGATTTTTTCCACTGGCAGGCAAGAATTGCCTGTAATAGCTTAACTGCCCCCAGCCCGATAAGGGCTTGGTTCACTCCTAAGCTGAGAAAAAATATAGAAGGATCCATTTACTACAAGGATAGCCATAAATCTGCATTGACAATGCGTGGATATGTGCCAAGCCAGTTCAGGCCGTCAGCAGCTAAGGCGTTGATCGATAAACTCGGCAGTGCAATAATCTACGATCCATGCGGAGGCTGGGGGGATCGACTGGCCGGAGCCATGGCAAGTAGCTGTGCTGAGGAATACTTTTGCCGTGACGTCAATCCTCTGGTATTCACTGGCTACGCTCTCCAGAAACTGACATACGAAAGAAGGGCTACCCCGTCTTTCTTCCACAAGAAGACTGAGGTTGGTTTTGAAATGTTGGGAGCAGAGGTTGACTGTCCGAAGGAAGACTACTTCGATCTGGTCTTCACTTCCCCGCCTTACTACAAAATTGAAAAGTACGAAGGCAAAGATCAATCATGGCTGAAGTATAAAGGATTTGATGATTGGATCTGTAAATTTCTTTTCCAAATGCTGGCCAACTCTTGGAAATCTCTCAAGGCTGGGGGTATCATGGCACTGAATATATCTGACTGTTATGCAGATCACACCCAAAACATAATATGTATGCCGGTTATTGAGTTTGCTAGGAATCTTTTGCCGGATTGCGAAGTCCTTGGCGTGATTGGATATGAAATTGCAAAGAGGAAAAAGGACGGGCCGAATGCGGAACCTATTATAATGCTGAGGAAAAAATCAGAGAATATATATTCTGGTACCCAATTTCGGGTGAAGGATGGTACGTCTATAAAAACAGCTTTAGAACAATTAATGCTCTAAACATGGAGATAAGGTGCAAATAAGATACGACTACAGGGATGCAGATGAGAGGGTTATCCACTCAGTAGTAAGGACTGACAACAAGGATTTTTTCAGGGTTAGAAAGGTTGATGGTAAGGATGTCTCAAACTGGGACGGGGTACAGATCATTCCATTCAACTTGCCGGAATTTTTTAAATCGGAAGCAGTCGTGCTGGTGGAGGGAGAGAAGGATGTTCTCAACTTGGATAAGTATGGGGTCATTGCTACGACAATACCAGGCGGGTCAAACGGATGGTCTCCACTGATAAAAAAGCAACCGGACTTCTGTAAAAAATATTTTGAAGGTAAGGTCGTTGTTATCATACCGGATAATGACGAGGCTGGTTACAAATATATGGAGACTGGGGCTAAATATTTACAGGAGGGTGGGGCAGTAGTACACATCTGCTCACTCTGTGAGGAGCTCGACAAGGGGGAGGATATTTCAGATTGGATCGACAAGAACAGTCCTGACAAATCTGAGCTTGGCGAGAAGATAATGAATAACCTTACTATCTGGGAGCCAAAGCCAACTTCCATCTTGGACACACCAATACATGTCTCAGATGTAATTCGGACACCAATGTCCGAAACTAGTCAGACGGACATCCAACTAGTCTTTAAGCAGGTAACATCCGATCAAGGATCATGGAGTGGGGATACATTCAACAGGAAGTGTCCATCCCATGAAGATAAAAGAGCAAGCCTCAGCATTACACTGACTGAAGATAAAATCCTCATGCGTTGTCATGCAGGATGCAGTTTCAGTAGTATATGTGAGAAGCTTGGTATTAAACCCCAGCATACATTCAGGACAGGGAGAGAACACCTCAGGTCAAGACAAAAAGAAATAATGGGGCCACGTCCTGAGGAGCTCAGCAGGATATGTAACGAGATACTTAATACTGACGAGCCAGAAGAGTTCACTGGGGTGAAGGCCCCGATCATGGAGGATTATGTCACCAATATCTCAGAGTTAACTGATGCCCATCCGGTAATTATATATACAACAGCGCTGGCTTCAATCGGGGCTCAAGCACAAACCCGTTTGGTCATACCAAAAGGATCATACTATGTCAGGCTGTACCCAAATATCTGGGCGCTGTCTGTTGCCGAGTCAGGGACATACAAGACAACTGCACTCAACTATGGTGCAGCCCCACTGATGGAGAGGGAAAAGGGAGTGGTGGGGGAAATACTTGACTTGTCCAGAGGTATGGCCAGACTGCTGTCAGACGGGGCAGACGAGGATGACCCAGATGTGATCATACATAGGAATAAGCTTGAAGAAGCTGAGAGCAGACGGAGAAAGTTGCCGGATAAATCGTCGTGGGAAGCATGTCTGGACAGGATAGACAACTGCGGGGGCGGTATCTGGCTCCTCTCAGAATTTGGGGCGTGGCTCTCAGGTCTGGAGAGAAGCTATAATCTGGGATTCAAGCAGACAATAACAGAGTTGTACGACGTGCCGGATGCTTACGAGGAGGCAACAAGGACACACGGTAGCAGGATCCTAATGAAACCATTCATATCAATATCTGGTGTGTCTACCATTCAGTTTCTCTCAGGACTGCTGAGTAAAGAGGATGCGGGCACAGGATTCCTTGCAAGGTTCCTCCTGCTGAAACCGCCACCAAAAAATACCGTGCCGGATGCGTTACCAGACATATCAAAAAATGAGAATGATTTTGAGAGCTACCGGCTCTTGGAAGAGGTTTACAGTCAACTGTCACACATGACCGTGCCACTGGAATATAAACTCAGCGGGCCTGCTAAAAGGCTGTTCACTGAGTATCACCACTTAATGTATGATCGTTTCTATAAAATGAGTGATACGGAAAAATTCTGGATGGAGCCGTTCATAAAAAGATTAGGGCCGAGCGCATTAAAGATTGCAATGGTGAGTCAATTCTTGATACAATCAGAGCAGGATGTGATCGACGAACACGCAATGATGACTGGGATATCACTGGCCTCGTACAGTGAAATCTGCACACGCTACCTCTTCCGTAGAGAACTGGGGGAGTCGCCTTTCCAGAAGAAGGCTAGATTTATTATAGAGTACATTGCAAAGTCAGGAGGAACTGCTTCACGGTCAAAATTAAACGAGTCGCACACTCTCCAAGGCGGAGTGCAGGAATATAATTATATTCTGGAATCCCTAGAAGCTCAGGGGAAAATTATTGTTGAAAAACTTGAAGGTAAGTGGAGACCACATTCAAAAGTAATACTAGTAGACACTGAAGGGTAACTGGTAATGCCCGTGCCACACTGCTGAGTCGTGTGGCCCTCAACGCTGTAGTTCGGGATCTAGGCGCAAAACGGTTGCATATTCATCTTACTATGCCGGAAACTGATAAGGGTTCCCATTTTAAGCCCGAAGGTCTCTTCAGTGTTAACTAGTTTTCTAAAGAAAGGAAATGGAATGCCTAACGAAAAGTACAGCTACCTAGGTGGGGATAAACCTAGTCCGCTAAGGAAGTATGACCCCGTACTGGATTTCAGGGACATGGTGGTCAATATGAGGAACTTACAGACCCATTTTAACACTAAGGGGGGTGAACAAAATCTCTTTGATGCTATAAGTGCAGAAAATGAGGTTGACAAGATCCTATTCGGGAAGAATGGAACACGGTTCGATAACGAAAAGGATAAACGTATGACTATTCTAAATGAAGAATGGTAAATTTTAAATAGCACCAATTTAGTGCTATTTGCTGGCAACTCAAGATCTTTCAATAGAAACGGCATTAACCTGATGCCAAAGTAGTTGCATCTCAGAGTTGCCAGTCATCCGATATGGAAATAAAATAGCTAAGCACTTGTACAAGGTTGACCAGCTACTACGGAACCTTCACGGAGCATACGAATCTGCTCGAAGGATTCTGTGAACATGCCAGACGGAACTGGTTACGAGTGTTATGGGGGGTATGGGGAGCGTGAATAAGCTCAGAGCTACGCATAAGCCTACCCCTTGCTATTCACACTACAACTAAAAAGGAAAAAATGCTTTACTGGACTTTAGTAGGTAAAAAAATAGAAAATATGGCAGTAGTGCCCTTGGTTATGGGGGTATCGATTCACAATACTATCCGTAAAAGGCATGAAGCAAGAATGGAAAGGGGTAAACGTAAAAATAAGGATGGTAATGGAAATACTAGTTGAAGTTGAAGAACTTGAAGGAAAGATCATAGGGGTGAAAGCAAGGAAGCTACCACCCGACTATGTGTCTGAAACAAAAAATCCTCACGGGCTGGCGCAAAACACCTTCAGGGAGTTCACGGTGGAAGTCGAGGACTACAGACCGGAAGATTTTAACCGAGACAAAGAATGGAAGGAAATAAAAAGGAAAATGAAGAGGAAAAAGGCTTAATAGTAGGCAAGTCGGAGGTTTGTCCATGTGGCACTACTCCGAGAGAAACAAAATGGAGCGAAGCACAGTGGAAAAAACACTGGTTTGATCGGGGAATACGACTGGAGATTTCTTTGGATGAACCCCGTGATAAAGGTCACCTGAAACGTATTGAACAGTTACACAAGGAAACAAGGGAGTGAATATGGAAATGCCTTTTGGGAAACATGAGGGGGAGGACATTGAAGACCTCCCTACAGGATACATTGTGTGGTGCTTAAACATGTTAACTGCAAGGGATGATCTTGACAAAAAAATATTTCAGGATATGGATTACGAATTAAAAAAAAGATCAGACCGGATACGAATTCATAACTATGCATCGAAAGGGCTAAAAAAAAATGGAGTGATAACACATGGATGATGAAATGAATGAAGGGTAGGCTGTCTTTTTTTCTTAGGGAAAATCCTGAAAAACCTGAAAAAACCTGAAGTCACTTTTCAGGTTTATTCGGTAATCATACCAGTAGTTTAACCCCGATTTGGACATAATCCTGAAAACCTGAAGGGGGGGTCCCCCTCAGAAAAGAAAATACTTTGTTTCTCAATTTGGGAAGGCCCCCCCTTCAGGTTTTCAGGAAAAGGTATATATATATATATATATAATAATAATAATAATAATATATAATAAATACATATATATACGTTGATGCTTACAAATGAAAAAACCTGAAAACCCTCTTCAGGATTCTTCAGGATTTTCAGGATTTTGGATAAAAAGCGCAATAACCGTGCCAATTATGGTAAGTTTGTGTCCGGTCGAAATTTGTGTCCGGTCGCTACGCATAATCTATCATTAATTTTCGGAACGACCAAAATGGATAACAAAAAACTAAAAAAGTATAAAATAAAACTTACATTGAATCTGGAAGAAATTGATGCGCTTGACGATATATTGGATTTATTTTTGGATGGGGATTTTAGTGAGGAGGGAATAAATAGGGAGGCTCTTATACAAATCCAAGAGCAGGTCAATAATGTAATGAGTGTCGTTAATCGTAAGTTAGGGTTCACTGCCTCTGACAAGGATCCCCCCAAATATTTAATGTAAAAAAGACCAAAAAAAAACGGGGAGAAATACCATGCATAGACATGATATCTCTCCCCTAGGCCCTCGCTTCGTCCTTTATTCCACTTGCCAGATGGTTAATCCTTTACCACCCACACCTCTAACGATGTTTAAACATTGAAGCACTCAGGCTTCCTCGAAAGAAATGGTGAGATGTCTCATGACTTTAAGACTCTCACGAATGTCACCACAGACTGACTACGACATGGTGGCAAGCTTAGCCAGCTACGCCCAGAACTCTGAGACACCACGTCTCTCTGATTGCTGACAGCCTTCACATTATTGAATAAATATTTTAAAATGG
>Ga0114997_10001460_pt1 | contig 19610 bp, 19 predicted proteins | sample ArcticOcean_MG_C_2_FD_87045 | JGI IMG/M metagenome (GOLD analysis project Ga0114997, IMG submission 87045) | Marine microbial communities from western Arctic Ocean - ArcticOcean_MG_CB4_136 | ecosystem: Environmental > Aquatic > Marine > Oceanic | place: Arctic Ocean: Canada Basin | collected...
AGCAGATAGAGCAATTATAAAATCTGATAAAATATTAATTGAACTGTTTGAATTTTTTTTAATTATTAGTTCAATTTCATTAATTTTGTAAATTAAAGTTTCTATATTATTATATGACCAATTTTTTATTTGCTGTTTTAAAATTTCTTTATCTTTCCAAAAAACAGGTGGTTTATGTGAATTTATGACTTCATCTATAGATATGTTGTTTTTAGATAAAGACATGCTTATTTTGTAAAGCCTCTTAGTTTTCATTAAAATGGTTCTAATTATTATTATGCAGTCTTCTATTGAAAAATTATTTTCATTTAAAATATTAATTGTTTTTTTTGAATTTTTTGCAAGGCAATTATCGACCAGTTCTGAAATGTCATAATTTTCTGCAAGATTTGTTAACTTCAATATTTCTTCTGTGGTTATTTTTTTTTTATTTTGCATAAAAGATTCTATTTTTTTAAGTTCATTATCTAAATTTTTTCTATCGCCTCTGACCCTTTCCACCAACATGTTAATTGTTTGTTGTGAAATGCTTATATTGTTTTTTTTAAAAAAATTATTAGCAATTGAACGCAAAGTTTCATTCGTATCTGCGTAGAAAGGTATACAAACTGTATCTTTATTTTTTTCAAAAAAACTTCTTATTTTAGATTTTTTTTCCAACAAGCCAGAATTTAAAATTATTATTATATTTTCTAATTTTTTTTCTAAGATTTCGTCAATAATATCTTTAATTTTATCGTCTGCTCTGGAAATAATTATTAATTTTTCATTTTCGAAAAATGATTTTGTTAACACATTATTATAAAAAATTTCTTTATTTATTAAAATTTCGTTTTGATCGTATTTGTATATTTTATCGTTAAAATTAATTTCAAAATATTTTTTAATTACTTCATTTTTAAAACCTTCATTTTCACCATACAACAAATAAATATTTTTTTTATTTGTATTTAATTTTTTTAGTTCAAAGGATTTAATTATCATTTGTTAATTTAGTTAAATATAGAATTAAGTTTTTTGAAATTTTATTAATTAAATTTTTTTCAATATCCTTTTCATATTGACTAAGATTAAATTTATTTTCTTCTGTACTATAATTAAATGTCATATTAAAAATTTTTTCCTTAATTTGTTTGTTGTCGTTAATCACCTTAGTTTTGATTATTACTTCTATCGAGTGACTTTTTGGATTGCCTTTTTTGTCTTTAGAAGTAGTTGTTATATTTTTTTTTGCATCGATTTCTAAATTATAATTATTTTTTTTATTTTCTTTATTAATATAATTAGCTAAATTATTTTTTAATAAACTTGTTATCCTGTTTTCATCTTTAAATTCTATTTTTGTAATTGTAAAATTTACATTTTTTTTAGAATAAAGTGGTTTATAGTCACACGCTGTAACTATTATAAAAAAAATTAATAGCAAAAATTTTTTTTTTATCATTTAATTATTATATTTATCAGTTTATTTTGAATAAAAATACTTTTTAAGATTTTTTTATTTTTTAGGTGTTTATTGATACCTTCATTTTTATTAATTTCTTTAATTAGTTCTTTTTCAGAAATGCCATTTTTAACTTTGATGACCCCTCTTTTTTTTCCATTAATTTGAATTACTATTTGTGCAATTTCTTTTATTAAGTATTGATTTTCAATTTTAGGCCAACTTAAATTTTTAGTATAATTTAATTCGTTTAGGCATTCAGACATTAAATGAGGCATGATGGGAAACATTATCTGGAGAATCTTTATATAATTTTCTAAAAAAATAGTATTATTGATTTTTTTGTCTAATTGTTTACTTAAAAAATTATATGTTTTATGAAAATTAGCAATTACCACATTGTAATTAAATTTTTCTAAATTTTTTGTAATTTCACTAATTAAAGAATTTGTAAATTCGTTTATTGTTTCAGGATTATCATTTTCTTTTATTTTATTTTTTATTTTTTTAATTATTTCTTTATGTAATAACCAGAATTTCTGTATAAATTTATAGGATGCAATCATTCCTTGTTCTGACCATTGAATATCTTTTTCTGGAGGACTATCAGATAAAATAAACATTCTAACAGCATCTGCGCCATAATTAGAAATAATATTTTCTGGGTCAATTGTATTTTTTTTTGATTTAGACATAGATTCAGAGTTTCCAACAACAACTCTTTCTTTTAAATTTTTTCCAGTGTAAAATTTTTTACCATCTTTAGAAAAAACTTCCTCAGGACTTAACCAATTGTTAGCTTGATCTTTATAAGTTTCATGACAGACCATTCCTTGGGTGAATAAACCTGTAAAGGGTTCTAAGTTACTAAAATTTTTATCTTTGTAAGCAATAGCTCTCATAAAAAACCTTGAATATAAAAGGTGGAGTATTGCATGTTCAACACCTCCGATATATTGGTCAACGGGCATCCAATAATTTAAATCATTAATATCAAAACCGTATTCTTTTTTATTAGGTGAGCAAAACCTTAGAAAATACCAGGAAGAATCGACAAAAGTATCTAAAGTATCAGTTTCGCGTATACATTTTTTTCCATTAATTGTTATATTTTTCCAGCTCTCCTGGTGATCTAGTGGATTGCCCTTAGTATTTAGATCTATGTTTTTTGGTAATTCTACTGGAAGTCTATCAACTGGAACTTTTAAAATATTATTGTTTTCATCATAAGCTATAGGAATTGGACAGCCCCAATATCTTTGCCTAGAAACTCCCCAATCTTTTAATCTAAAATTAATTTTTTTTTTTCCTAATTTTTTATCTTCTAAGATTTTAATTGTTTTGGTTATTGACTCTGTTGGAACTTTTAAGTTATTTAAAAATTTAGAATTAAAAATTATACCAGAACCTGTATAGGCCTCACTATCTATAGTAAAGTTATTATCTTGGTTTTCAGGTTTTACAACGGGCAAAATCTTAAGAGAATATTTTTTTGCAAAATCTAAATCTCTTTGGTCATGTGCTGGGCACCCAAATACGGCACCTAATCCATAATCCATCAATACAAAATTAGCAAAATAAACTGGGATTTTTATAGATTCATCTAGAGGATTAATTGCCAATAACTCTGTTTTAAAACCAATTTTTTCTGCTTGCGCAATCGATTCTTCCGTAGTTCCAGTTTTAGAACAATTATCTTTAAATTTTACAAAGTCTTTGTTTTTTTCATAATGTTTTGAGAGTGGATGATCAATAGAAAGTGCCAAAAAGGATGAACCGAACAAGGTGTCTGGACGAGTTGTAAAACAACTAATTTTATCAATTGGTTTTTTTCCATGTATTTGGAAGTCAATTTCACAACCAAATGATTTACCTATCCAATTTTTTTGCATTATTTTAACCTTATTAGGCCACTGATCGAGGTTTTCTAAACCACATAATAATTCTTCGGAAAATTTAGATATGTTAAAAAACCATTGGTTTAATTTTTTTCTTTCAACTGCGGCGCCTGATCTCCATCCTTTGCCGTCAATAACTTGTTCATTCGCTAAAACAGTTTGGTCTACCGGGTCCCAGTTAACATAGTTTTCTTTTCTATAAACCAGACCTTTATCATATAATTCCAAAAAAAATAATTGCTGATGCTTATAATATTCAGGAGAGCAGGTTGAAATCTCTTTTGACCAATCAATAGACAAACCAAGTTTTTTTAATTGGGTTTTCATGACTGATATATTTTTTTCTGTCCATGATTTTGGATCTAAATTATTCTCCCTTGCAGCATTTTCTGCTGGCAGACCAAATGAATCCCAACCCATTGGATGAAGGACGTTAAATCCCTTTAAGGTTTTGTATCTAGCTAAAACATCACCTATAGTATAATTTCTAACATGTCCCATGTGTATTCTGCCAGATGGGTAAGGAAACATTTCTAAACAGTAAAATTTTTTCTTATTTTTATCTATTTTATTTTTAAAAAAGGAATTTTTTTCCCAAAAATTTTGCCACTTTTCTTCAATTAATTGAAAATTATATCTTTCCATTTATAAATTTTTATTTAGATAAAATTTAACTTGTTCCACAAATTTTTATTTATCTTTTTTTGGCGTTTGTCTTTTTGGAAATTGTTTACGGAACGCGCTAACTTTTTTTTTAGTTAATTTTTTTTCTATTTTGACAGCTTTTTTTAATATGTTTAATTTAAGTTGGTTCGCCAAGTCTGTTGTAATTTTAGAAATTTTACAATTTTTTGATTCATCGCAAATTTTTTGATGAACGGTAATTTTTAATCCATCAGCTCTAATTTCGTCGGATAAAAACCGTACAGTAATTTTAATAGATTCTTTACTTGATCCATCGCTGTACCAGTCTGTAATTATAATTCCTCCACCATAATCGGCGCTACTCAAAATCATAAAATCAAGCACATCAAGGGTAGCTTTCCACATTGAATTGCTTGATGCAAACGAAGCTACACCACCTTTATTTTTATTTCTTTTATCACCAAATTTAACGCCTCTTCCTTCTTCAATATTTTTTTGAACTCTGTCATCTACATTAACAGGCACATCCTTAATATCTGTTCTTTTGTAAATTCCACATGAAATAATACTTAATGATAGGAAAGCTATTGTTATTGCAGTTAGTGATTTTTTTAATAAAAGCATAAGGAAGATCTTTAAACTAAAAAAAGAATAAACCAAATTTTGATTTAATGTAAATATGTTGCAAATATACAACAGGTATTAAAAAATATGATATTTGAGCTACTTTTTTTACAAATCATTGCTAGAAAAAGCTAAAAAGGGAGCATTCGTATATATGAAATAACAAAGGAGAAAATATGAATAATTTTAAAAAAGTAGGTTTTTCAGCATTAGCTGGATCACTTGCTATGGTCTCTGCTCAAGCTGTAGAAGTTAGCTGGAGTGGTGATTCTACAATTGCGTTTACAACGGGTGACTCTACGGTGTCAAACGTTACAGCCGCAAGAACTAATTCAATTGCTGCTGATACAGGTTTATCTGTTTCTGCAAGTGGTGAGTTAGACAATGGTTGGACAGTAAGTACTGCTATGGATACTGGTACAAATAACACTGTATCTTCTGCACAATTAACAATCGGTTTAGGTGACATGGGAACAGTTCAGTTTAATCAAATAGCTGGTTCTATGGTTAATGGTATAGATGATGTACTACCAACTGCTTACGAAGAAACTAATGATGGTTCAGACCACAGTGTCCTAGGACACTCTGTTGGATCTGCGGCTACATCGGGTTCCATTTCTTATAAAACACCAGCGTTTGAACTATCTGGTATGACTATACAAGGAATGTTTGACTACGATCCTGCTGCCGATACAGCTGGAGCTGGTAATGGTGCTTTAACTACTGCGACTGTAGGAAAAGGTGCCGCTAAAGCTTATGGTTTAACTGTTGATTCTGGAATGGGATTAAAAGTTTACACTGCTTATGAAGTGGTTACATCAAAAACTGCAAACACTGTAGCTACTGATGGTTCTGGAACTGTACCTGAAGATGGAACAGCTGTAGGTGTACAAGCTGTTTACACTATGGGACCTGTTTCTATGGGTTATGGTGAGTGGTATACTAATGAAATTGATGGTGGAAGAGATTACGATACAACTGCTTTCTCTGTTGCCTTTAACGTAAACGATGCGTTATCACTTTCATATGGTGTAATGGATGATACGCAAAACTCAATCCTAGGTGTTAAAACAAAAGCTGAAATTACTTCATATAACCTTGCATACAGCATGGGTAGTATGGCGTTAAAATTAAAGCAAACTAACACTAGCAAACCAAACTTTGTTGCTGCAAAAGATGCAGAGAGAACTGAAATTGCAGTTTCTTTCTCATTTTAATTAGTAATAATTAAAATTTTAAACGGCTCGTAGATTAATCTTCGGGCCGTTTTTTTTTATATAAGATATAGAAGCAAAACCATTTGCACCTGAGCTCTTAATAAGTTTGAAATTTTTTTCATTTATTCCTCCCAGAGCAATAATTTTTTTATTAGTATAATTTTTCAAAATTCTAAACTTTAATATACCTAAATTTTTTTTGCTTTTACTAGTTTTGAAAATAGGACTTAAAAAAATTAAATCACAGTGCTGTTTTTCTTTAAATCTAATTTCTTTAATATTGTGAGCAGATCCTAAAATTTTAAAGTTTTTTTTTTTTTTAAAATTAATATGCTTAAATGATTTATTGAAAGAAGGAATATAAACACCATCTAAATTAAGATTATAAGCAACTTGTATTTCATTCGATAGGTAAAATTTTCTATGGTTTTGCTTACAAAAATGCTTAATCTTTTTAATCAGATGTATATTTATTTTTTCATGATAGTTTCTATAAATAATTGATATTTTTGAATTTAAATTAATTAAATCACTTTCTTTAAATTCATCAATAAAATGATAGATTTCTAAATAATTTTTATACATATGATAATTGATAAATTAATTTCAATAGAAAATGAAATAAAATTAAAAACTAAAGAGTTTAGATTATCAAATCTAAATCCAAAAGTCATTGCTGTTAGCAAAACCTTTCCTATTAGAGATATTTTGCCTTTAATTAATCATGGACATATTCATTTTGGAGAAAATAAAGTTCAAGAAGCTATTGAAAAATGGACTGATATAAAAATTGATCATAAGCAATTAAAACTACATATGATAGGAAAGTTGCAGACTAATAAAGTAAAATATGTAGTCAACTTATTTGACTATGTTCACTCATTAGATAATTTAAAATTAGCTGAAAAGCTATCAAGCGAACAATTAAAAAAAAATAAAAATTTAAAAATATTTATTCAATTAAACATAGGCAATGAATCACACAAAACGGGCACGTCTCCTGAAAAATTAGGTGAATTTTATAAAATTTGCACTCAAGACTTAAATTTAAATATCGTAGGATTAATGTGTCTACCTCCCAATAATCAAAATTCAGGTTTATATTTTTCAGAAATGAAAAAATTAAAAGAAAAAATAAATATTCAAGAATTAAGCATGGGCATGTCTGAAGACTATATCGTTGCTGTTAAATATGGTGCAACATTTCTAAGAATAGGATCCAAAATATTTGGAAAAAGAATTTAACCGATTTTAATTTTATCTTTTTTATTTATAATTTTTGCCAATATTAAAAAATCTTTTTTTTTTAAAGCAATACATCCCGCCGTTGGATAAAAATTTTCAGTTAAATGTATAAAAATTGCACTTCCTTTTAATTTTTTTGTCGGATTGTTATTATAATTAATTACAATAAAATAATCATATTTATTATCTTTTCTAAATAGTTTTTCAAATTTCTTTTCTTTTTTTATTATTATTTCAGAGTTATAGTGCTTGCTATTTGAATCATCAGACCATCCCATGTTTTTTTTAATTTTTTTAATTAAAAGATCTGTTGCTGGTTTTTGTACTCGGTCTGGTCTATAATAAATTTTACCTAATGAAAAGATGCCCTTAGGTGTTGATTTATCGCCTTCTATTTTTTTTTTTTTTAACCCTTTTAATCCAATACAACATTTAAGTTTAAAATCATTAAAAATTAGCGTATCTTTATTTTTAAGCCTTATTAGCATAAATTTAATTTGTATGTTTAATCAAACTCTTAATATTATTAAATTTCCAATACTACATGAAATTTTAATAGAAATTAAAGATATTCTAAAATTTCAATTAAATAATTATGAAAATAATGAAGACTTTACAAAGGATTTTAATAAAAAAACTTTAAATAAAAAAAATTTTACTATTATTACTGATCATTCAAATCAAAATTTCATTAAAAATCCATTATTTGATGAAGGTCAAATACTTTTTTTTAAAGTACTCCCTTTAAGAATAACTGAAATTATTGATAAAATAAATGTTCAATTGATAAAGCAGAAATATAATTTTCAATCAAATTTCATTATAAAAAATTATAATTTAGATATCAATTCTAGAATTATTACTAATAATAAAATTGAATTAAAATTAACAGAAAGAGAAATTGATGTTTTACTTTTTCTTAATGAGAATAAAACTCCCCAAAGTATTGATAACCTTCAAACTAAAGTTTGGGGTTATTCTTCTGGCTTAGAAACTCATACGGTTGAAACCCACGTTTATAGATTGAGAAAAAAAATAAAAGATAAGTTTTGTGATGAAGATTTTATTGTTAGTCGCGATAATGGTTATTTAATAAAATGAAAAAAAGCAATTTTATTGCTAAAGAATTGAGAACAAGAAAGTTTAGAACTAGAATTGTAAAAGCAAAAAAAGGTAAAGGTAGCTTTAAGAGGAAAAAAAATGTTTAGCTAAATTTATACTCTTAATTAAGTCTTGCTCCTATTTTTTGAATAATTTTTGAAGACATTTCAGTACCTTTTTTAAGACTTTCTTTTATTGACAGATTGTTAATTTGACCATGTAAAAAACCTGAAGCAAATAAGTCGCCCGCACCAGTTAAATCAACAATTTTCAAATTTTTTTTACTATCACATTCAATCACTTCATTTTTATTGATAGCAATACTTCCCTTTTCGCCTCGTGTAACAACAATAATTTTCCCAATTTGTTTTCCAAAAGCAATTACCTCATCAATGCTCTTTGTTTTAATTAGTGACATGATCTCTTGTTCATTTGCAAAAGTAATATTTAATTTTTTTTTAACCAAATCTAAAAAATGAGACCTATGTCTTTCAACACAAAATAAATCAGATAATGACATAGCAACTTTATTAGAGTGCATAATTGCTTTATCAAATGCCGATTTAGGTTCTCCTTCATCCCAAAGGTATCCTTCAAGAAAAACTATTTCACTATTTTTAACCGAATTTGTATCAACATCTTTTTCATTAATTTTTCCTGCTGTTCCAAGAAATGTACACATTGTTCTTTCAGAGTCAGGAGTAATTAAAATTAAGCAAGTACCCGTTGGTAAAGTCTCCTTTTTTTTTGAATAGAAATAATCAACATTTTCATTTTTTAAACCATCTTCGTATTTTTGGCCTAAATCGTCATCGCTTATTTTACCAATAAATCCTACCTTATTCCCTAATTGAGATAATCCAACAATAGAATTAGCAACAGATCCACCTGAAACTGTTTCTTCAATTTTTAAAGTTGATAATAGTTTTTTGAACTCAATTTCATTAACAAGTTTCATTGTGCTTTTTGTTAATCCATTGTTTGATAAATAACTGTCTTCAACTTTACATACAACATCAACAATAGCATTTCCGATTCCTAGAATTTTCATATTAAGCTTTTTTTATATTAATTGGATTTTTACGATTAGGATAACAAGTCGTGCAAATTTTACAAGTTAAACCATAGCAACTTCTAGCCTGACAATACTCTCTTCCATAATAAATTATTTGAAGGTGAAGTTTACTCCATGTTTTTTTTGGAAAAATTCTTTTTAAATCCTTTTCAGTTTGAATAACATTTTTACCATTTGTTAATCCCCATCTTTGAGATAGTCGATGAATATGGGTGTCCACTGCAAATGCCGGATATCCAAAACCTTGAGACATGACTACACTTGCTGTTTTATGGCCTACACCTGGCAGTTTTTCCAGTTCCTCAAAGGTTTTTGGTACTTTGCCACCATGCTTTTCTAATAGTTGCTTTGACATTAAATAGATACTTTTCGCTTTAATCCTAAAGATACCTATGCTCTTTATTAATTTTTCAATTTTTTTTCTTCCTAATTTTACGAAGTGTTCAGGTTTATTATATTTTGGATATATATCTTTGGTTACATTGTTAACATTTAGATCTGTACATTGTGCTGACAAAAGAACAGAAGTTAAAAGAGTGAATTTATTTTTATGTTTTAAGGGAATGGGAGTTGTTGGGTAAATTTTATTTAAGATTTTTAGTATTTGTTTTGCTTTTTTTTTCTCATACATTATTTAAAATTCAATAGATCTCTCATTGAATAAAGTCCAGCTCTTTTATTTTTAAGCCATTTTGCAGCAGTTAAAGCGCCGTCTGAGTAAAGAGCTCTATCAAATGCTTCATGATTTAATGTTATTATTTCTTTACCACTTGAGAATGTAATTTCATGCTCTCCAATGATTTCACCTTTTCTAATTGAGTTAAAATTAATTTTTTTTCCGTAAGGAAAAGATTTCTTGTTCAAAAATTTTTTACCTATCAAACTGTGAAAGTTTTTATTTTTTCCATCTGCAATACCTTTTCCAAGCATCAGTGCAGTTCCTGATGGATAGTCTTTTTTGTGTTTATGATGAATTTCAAATACTTTGCTTAAATAATCATCATTTAATGATTTAGAAGTAATTTCAGTTAAGTACATCAATAAATTAACACCCAAGCTCATATTGCCAGCTTTTAATATGGGAATTTTTTTTGAATATGTTTTAATTATTTTTTCTTCTTTTTGGGTAAAGCCAGTTGTTCCAATAACTACTTTTTTTTTAAGTTTTGATGCAATTTTAAGAATTTCAAGTGTACATTTAGGAACAGTAAAATCTATTATTATATCAGTTCTTTTAAAAGCCTGATCAGTATTTAAATCAAGTTTAATTCCAGCTATTTTTTTATTAATGAGCTTGTTTTCTGTGAGAGTTACTAATTTAAAGTTTTTATTTTTTTTAGATGATTTAACCAACTGTTGCCCCATCCTTCCAAGACAACCCGTTATTGCTAAGTTAATTTTTTTCATATTCGTTATTCTTTTATCTTTTCCAAAAGCTTTTTGCCTTTTGAAAGAATTTTTTAATACTAGGATTAGATTTTTCATTTTCAATTTCTCTAAATTTTTCTAATAATTCTTTTTGTTCTTTATTTAAAGATATAGGCACTTCGGTGTTTATTTGTACATAAAGATCACCATTTCCGCTACCTCTCATATAAGGCATTCCTTTTCCTTTTAATCTAAACTGCTTCCCACTTTGTGTGCCATCTGGTATTTTAATTTTTGCTTTTCCACCATCAATTGTAGGAATCTCTATTGTAGTTCCAAGTGCAGCGTCCGCTATTGAAATAGGATATTCAAAAAAAAGATTTTCGTCTGATCTTTTAAAAAGTACATGAGAGTTAATATTTATAAATAAATATAAATCACCATTAGTACCTCCCCTGGATCCTGCCTCTCCTTTTCCTGCCAATCTTATTCTAGTTCCATCATCGACACCTTTTGGAATGTTAACTGATATTTTTTTTGAAGTTTGCTTATTTCCTTGGCCATTACAATCATTACATGGATTAGTTATTTCTTCACCATTTCCAGCACATTGTGGGCATGTTTGTTGAACAGTAAAAAAACCTTGATTAGATCTTACTCTTCCATTTCCTCCGCACATAGAACATTGTCCAGTATCATGACCAGGTTTAGAACCACTGCCTTTGCAGGTAGTACATTTTTCTGCTGCTGAATATTTTATTTCTTGTTTTTTTCCACTATAGGCCTCTTCGAGTGTAACTGATAAATCATATCTTAAATCAGAACCTCTATTATGAGAGTTTTTTCTTCCACCATTTCTTCTACTACCACCAGAAAAATCACTAAAAAAATCCTCAAATATATCTGAAAAATCAGTTCCACTAAAACCACTAAAACCACCATCTTGTCCGCCTCCTCCATTTTCAAAGGCTGCATGTCCAAAGTTATCGTAGTTTTGTTTGCGTTTCTGATCTGAAAGAACATGATAGGCTTCACTTGCTTCTTTGAATTTTTCTTCCGCAGTTTTATCGTTTGGGTTTTTATCTGGATGATGTTTTACAGCTAACTTTCTATATGCTGCTTTTATTTGTTCTGCACTAGAACTCTTACCAATACCCAAGACATCATAAAAATCTCTTTTTGCCATAAACTATTATAGACAAATAGCTGTTAGTCTTAAGCGCTTTTTTCTTTATCTTCTTTTACTTCCTCAAAGTCCGCATCAACTACATTATCGTCTTTTTTCCCTTTTTCTTTTTTTTTACTGTCATCTTTAGATGCGTCAGGTTTAGTATTCTGTTGAGATTTATATATTGCTTCTCCTAACTTCATAGAAGCTTCAACTAAATTTTGTGTTTTTTTCTTAATTTCTTCTATATCAGTTCCTTTAATAGCATCTTTTAAGTTTTTCGAAGAATCTTCTATTGCTTTTTTTTCTGCATCAGAAACTTTGGCACCATGTTCTTTTAAATTTTTTTCTGTGGAATGTAAAAGAGTATCAGCTTGATTTCTTACATCAACAGATTCTCTTTTCTTTTTGTCCTCATCTTTATTTGCCTCAGCTTCTTTAACCATTTTTTGAATTTCTTCATCACTTAAACCACCTGAGGCTTGAATTTGAATTTTTTGCTCTTTTCCAGTTCCTTTATCTTTTGCTGAAACATTTACTATTCCATTAGCGTCTATATCAAAAGTTACTTCGATTTGAGGAACTCCTCTTTGTGCTGGAGCAATTCCAACTAATTCAAAATTTCCAAGTAATTTATTATCTGATGCCATTTCCCTTTCACCTTGTAAAACTCTTATCGATACTGCTGGTTGACTATCTTCAGCAGTTGAAAAAACTTGGCTTTTTTTAGTTGGTATTGTTGTATTTTTATCAATTAATTTTGTTGAGACACCACCTAAAGTTTCTATACCTAGTGATAAAGGTGTAACATCTAAAAGAAGAACATCTTTCACATCACCTTGTAATACTCCCGCTTGAATTGCTGCTCCCATAGCAACAACTTCATCGGGGTTAACACTTTTATTTGGCTCTTTACCAAAAAAATTTTTAACTTCTGATAAAACTTTTGGCATTCTTGTCATTCCACCAACCATTACTATTTCATCTATTTCACTTGCGTCTAACCCAGCATCTTTCAAAGCTGTTTTGCAAGGTGGAATTGTTCTAGCAATTAAATCTTCTACAAGAGCTTCTAGTTTTGCCCTAGTTATTTTTAAATTTATATGTTTTGGACCTGTTTTATCTGCTGTAATAAAAGGTAAATTCACATCTGTTTGTTCCGCTGATGATAGTTCAATTTTAGCTTTCTCAGCAGCCTCTTTCAGTCTTTGAAGAGCCAACTTATCTGTTTTTAAATTAATACCACTATCTTTTTTGAATTCAGTAACTAAATAGTCAACAATAGTATTATCAAAGTCTTCACCGCCTAAAAATGTATCTCCATTAGTGGATTTTACTTCGAATACTCCATCTCCTAATTCGAGTATAGATACATCAAAAGTTCCACCACCTAAATCATAAACAGCTATTTTTTTATTTTCTTTTTTTTTATCCAAACCATAGGCTAGTGAGGCCGCTGTTGGTTCATTTATAATTCTTAAAACTTCTAATCCTGCAATTTTACCAGCATCTTTTGTTGCTTGCCTTTGAGCGTCATTAAAGTAAGCAGGAACAGTAATAACCGCTTTGGTAACTTCTTGGCCTAAATATTTTTCTGCAGTTGCCTTCATCTTCTGAAGAATGAATGCAGATATTTGTGATGGAGAATATTTTTGCCCTTTTGCTTCAATCCAAGCATCACCTTTTTCTGAATTAATTATTTTAAATGGGGCTGCTGCAATATCTTTTTTAACTGTTGTGTCATCAAAATTTCTTCCTACTAATCTTTTTACAGCAAATATAGTATTTTCGGGATTTGTTACAGCTTGTCTTTTTGCCGCTTGTCCAATAAGTTTTTCACCATCATCTGTAAAAGCCACAACTGAAGGTGTTGTTCTCGCACCTTCTGCATTTTCTAAAACTTTAGGCTGACTACCTTCCATAATAGATACACACGAATTTGTTGTTCCTAGATCTATTCCTATAATTTTACTCATAATTTTAATTCCTTTATTTCATATAAGTGTTAATTTTTAATCTACAAGTTGTTGTAAGCATTATTTATTCTCAAATTTGTCTTGGTTTTCTTGACTTTTTTTATTATTTTTTGATGATTTTTTAGAAACCCCAACTAATGATGGTCTTAAAAGCCTATCTTTTATTAAAAACCCTTTTTGAATTTCTTGAATAATTATCCCAGGTTCTTTTTGATTATCTTCTATTTCCATCATTGCTTGATGAAAATTAGGATCTAATTTTTTATTTATAGCATCTATTGGTTTGATATTATTTTTTTCAAAAATTGAAATTAAATCTTTATTTATAATGTCGAGGTGTTCTAGTGTTTTTTTTAAAGCATCGGAATTTTTTAAATTTTCATCATTTGCCAATGATTGCTTTGATCTTTCTAAATTATCAACCAAGTTTAAAGCCTCTCTTGCAAAAGCGAATCCACCATAATCAAAGGCATCATCTTTTTCTTTTTCAAATCTTCTTCTTTGATTTTCCATTTCAGCATAAGCTCTAGTAAGTTTATCTTCTAATTCTTTTATTTTTTCCTCTGGGCTTAATTCTTTATTTTCAGATACCTTTTCTTTTTCACTGTTGGCAGATAGTTTTTCCTCTGTTTGAGGTTTTTCTTCTTTAGGGCTTTGGTTTTGCTCTTTTTCCATTGAGGGTTATATGGTATGAAATTTCATAATTGCTAGATGTTAAATAAAAAAATTACAAAAATTTTTGTAGGAACTAATAATACTGGAAAACTTAAGGAAATTAAGGATTTATTGCCAAATTCTTTAAAAATTTATTCCACTAAAGGTTTTAAAATTAAACCACCTCGCGAAAACGGAAAATCATTTAAAGAAAATTCCTTAATTAAAGCAAAATTTTTTTCAAAAAAAACAAAAATGGTTTGTTTAGCAGATGATTCTGGGCTGGAAATAGATATTTTAAATGGAGCCCCGGGCATACACTCTGCCAGATGGGGAGGAAAAAAAAAAAATTTTAATTTAGCAATGAATAGAGTTTTTAGAGAAATTAAAAAAAAAGAAAAAAATTGGCATAGGAAAAAAATTAAAGCTAGATTTGTATGTGTACTTACTATTTATTGGCCAGGGGGTAAATTTATTAATTCTTTAGGTAAAATAGAAGGTTATATTTCGAGTAAGAAAAAAGGCAACAATGGTTTTGGTTATGATCCAATTTTTATACCATTAAGTAAAAAAAAAACTTTTGGAGAAATTAATTCTAAGATTAAATATAAAATAGATCATAGATTTAAAGCTTTTAAGAAAATTAAAAAATTTTTTTGAATTCATTATTTTCGACTTTGTAAAAATTAAGTATATGGTTAATCTTATTATTTTTTATTTCAAATATTCCAATTTTTCCCTTAAAAATATTTTTTTTTAAAAATATTTTTTTGTCTATAATTAAATCATTTTGAAAAGTTAAATAATAAACCAATCCAATTAAATCATAACTTAAAAAAGACATTTGATTGGGGTATTCTTCAAACTCTTTATAATATATTTTTATAAATTCATTATAATTTTTTTTATTAATTGATGGAAAGTATATTGGCTGAGCGCTTTTTTCTTTTAATAATGATTTATCAAACCATTGATTTAAAGTTATAAAGTATACATCTTTGGGTGATACATCTGTATATAGCAATGAAGTAGTTATACTTTTTAAATTTTCATTAAAATCTGAAATTACAACAGAATCAAATTCTATGCTACCAAGCGTATCCTTTTTTTTTAGACTTTCGAGTATTTTTTTTTTATTGTTCTCATCAGAATTTTCAATTCTTTTAATTTCATCATCAAGATTTTGTTTTCGCTGCTTATATTTAGTTATTTTTTCAATTTGATTTGTAAGCAGAGTAGGATCTGAGTCATAATAATAAACATTAGAAGTTTTGATTCTTGATTTTTTAATAGCGTTTTCAATTTCTTCTTTGTAGTTTTTTTTTGGAATTAAAAATACAGTTTTTTTTAACTGTTTAAGTTCTTGAAATTTTTTAATTGTATTGATTTGAGAATTTGCATTGACTCCAGCACTTATAATGTTTGTTGAGTTATTTATGGTTTTATTTGTTAAAGACAGAAAAATTATTTCATCTAATTCTTTTAAATAAATCAAATTTTCATTAAACACTGGACCAATAATTATTTTAATTCCTAATTTGCCGAGTTCTTTTGCTGCCTCCAATGTTGTTTCTGGATTGGAACCCGTATCTCTTGGAAATATTTCTATAGATAAATTATTAATTTTATTTACAGCAAGCCTTGCAGATTTAACAATTGATTTACCTATATCACTATTTTGACCACTTAATGGAATCAGGAGACCTATCTTCAAGATATCCTCTGCTAATATTTTTTGGATATTTAAAGTAGAAATACTAATTATTAAAATTAAAATTTTAGTTAATCTTTTCATTTTGATGTTATTATTATAATAGTTATATTTTAATGATTCTACAAAGAGAGATAAAAAATAATAAACTAAAACATGGATTATATGTTGTTTCAACACCAATTGGTAACCTTGGTGACATTACTTTAAGAGCTATAGAAGTTTTAAATCAATCAGAATGTATACTTTGTGAAGACACAAGAGTTTCAAAAAATTTATTAACAAAGCATAATATTCAATCCAAGTTGATTTCTAACCACAAGTTTAATGAGAAAAAAAATATTTCCAAAATTATTACAATGTTGAAATCTCAGACAATAATCTCAATAATATCTGATGCTGGTACTCCTGCAATATCTGATCCTGGAGCAATAATTATTAATGAATGTGTTAAAAATGATATTGATGTTTTTCCTATACCTGGACCTTCAGCGGTATCTTCGGCAATTTCAATTAGTGGATTTTCAGAAAAACATTACTTTTATGGTTTTTTTCCTCAAAAAAACAAAGACATCACTAAAGATTTTAAAATTTTATCTAATTTAAATTGTTCTATTGTATTTTATATATCACCACAGAAAGTGAATAATGCTATTCAAATAATGAAAAATTTTTTTTCTGGTAGGAAAATATTAATTTGTAGAGAAATGTCCAAATTCTATGAAGAATATATTAGAGGAAACATTGATGATATTAAGTTATTTGAAAAAACCCCCAAAGGTGAATTAACAATAGTTTTGTCAGAAAAAAAAGATAATAAAAATATCTCGGATTATCTTAACGAATCTGATAAAAAAAATATAAAAAAAATGATTAAAACTTTAAGTGTTAAAGATATTACAGACTTAATAAGTCATAATAAAAATGTTTCCAAAAAAGAAATTTACCAATATTGTTTAAAAATTATAAATGAAAAATAAATTAATATTACTATTTTTAGTAACATTTATACTTAGTGGATGTGCTGGTACTGCCTCAAAAGGTGTTTTTGGCACAGGTGTGAGCGTAGCACTAGATCCCAGATCTTTGGGAACGCAAATAGATGATTCTATAATGCAAAAAAATTTAAGTGCTAGGCTAATTTTAAAAGACAAAAATTATTTTTTATCAGTAAAAACTAAAGTTTTAGATGGACGTATATTTATTACTGGTAAAATAGATGATCCAGAAGAAAAATTACAAATTACAAAATTAGCCTGGGAAACTGCTGGTGCTAGATCTGTAAAAAATGATATTAAAGTTAAAGAAAAATTTAATTTTCAAAGGTCAGCAAAAGATTTATTAATTACATCACAATTACGAACAGCCATAATATTTAATAAGAAAATTAAATCTACAAATTACCAAATAGATACATATAAAAAGAAAATATTTATTTATGGTATTGCTTTAACATCTGAGGAGAGAGATTTGGTAATTAAGGAAGCAAAAGAAATATTGGATGTTAGAGATATTATTGCTAGTATTTTGTTGGTTGAAGACTTAAGAATTCAAAAAAATTAATTTTTTTTATTGTAGTTTATTACTCCAGCAGAATATGCTGCAACTGAGGCTAAATTCAGTATATCAGAAGTAGACGATCTTAGAGGTGCAATTTCTATAGGTTGTCCAAGACCAATTAATAAAGGTCCAATAACTTTTGCACCACCTAATTCTCTCATCATTTTATAAGAAATTGCTGCACTGTGTTGTCCAGGCATAATTAATATATTTGCATTTCCAACTATTTCTGAAAATGGATAAAGTTCTTTATATTGGTTATTTAAAGCAACATCTGGTTGCATATCTCCATCAAATTTAAAATCTACATTTCTTTCTTTTAGTATATCTACTGCATTCTTAATATGTTTGGTTCTACTAGTAAGTGGTTGTCCAAAAGTTGAATGAGAAACAAAAGCTACCTTAGGATCAAAACCAAATAATCTGACTACTCTAGCAGAAGACATTGCTATTTCTGCAAGCTGTTCTGAACTTGGATATTCATGAACACTTGTGTCACCTACAAATACAGTTTTTCCTTTATTGACAATCATATTAAGACCAAACATTATTTCTCCTGTTCTTGGTTCTATTACTTTTTTTATTTTTTCTAGCGAAGCTCCATATCTTCTTGTGTTTCCAGTTACCGCTCCATCAGCATCTCCACAAGAAACCATACAAGAAGCCCAGATTACACGGTCATTTCTAACCATTCTATCACAATCTCTTTCAAGTAAGCCTTGCTCTCTCTGCATTTTTTTGAATAGATAATTAACATATTTCTCTCTTTTTTCTTTATTAGTTGAGTTAGTAATTTCAATATCTAAATCTTCACTATAACCAATTTCTTTTAATCTTTGTTTGATAGTTTCTTTTTTAGCAACTAAAATTGGAATCCCTAAACCACTATTTTTAAAAGCAATTGCTGCTTTTAACGTATTTTCATCTTCACCATCGGCAAAAACAATTCTTTTTTTTGTTTTTTTAATTTGATTATTAATCCCTTGCATAATTGTAACAGAAGGGTCAAGTCTTTGTTTAAGTTGCTCTTTATAAATTTCAAAGTTTTCTATTTTTTTTCTAGCAACACCACTATCCATTGCTGCTTTTGCGACAGCTGCAGGAATTACACTAATTAATCTTGGGTCAAAAGTTGATGGGATAATATATTCTCTTCCATAATGAGGTCGGTCGCCGCCCATTGCAGCAACCACTTCATCGGGAACATCTTCTTTTGCAAGTTCTGCAATAGCATTTGCAGCTGCAACTTTCATTTCTTCATTAATTGTTTTTGCTCTTACATCTAGGGCACCTCTAAAAATATATGGAAAGCCAATTAAATTATTTACTTGGTTGGGGTAATCAGATCTTCCAGTTGCAATAATTGCATCATCACGAACATCTTGGATTTCTTCAGGTGTTATTTCAGGATCAGGATTAGCGCATGCAAAAATAATTGGATTTTTTGCCATTTTTTTTACCATATTTTTTGACAAAGCACCTTTTGCAGACAATCCTAAAAATACATCTGCATTCTTAATAGCATCATCTAAATTTCTATTTTTGGTTTCAATTGCATGAGCTGATTTCCATTGGTTTAAGTCGTCCCTTCCTCTATAGATAACACCCTTTCTGTCAAGCATAGTTATATTTTTTTGTGGTACACCACTATTTTTAAATAAATTTGTACAAGCCATCGCAGATGCTCCAGCTCCATTTACAACTATTTTAATTTCTTTTATTGATTTTCCAGATATATCAAGTGCATTAATTAATGCTGCTGTAGTAATAATAGCTGTTCCGTGTTGATCGTCATGAAAGACAGGAATATCTAAAATTTCTTTTAGTTTTTCCTCAATAACAAAACAGTCTGGTGCAGCTATATCTTCTAAATTGATACCTCCAAAACTAGGTGAAAAATTTTTAATACTTTTTATTATTTCAT
>Ga0114997_10001461_pt1 | contig 19606 bp, 22 predicted proteins | sample ArcticOcean_MG_C_2_FD_87045 | JGI IMG/M metagenome (GOLD analysis project Ga0114997, IMG submission 87045) | Marine microbial communities from western Arctic Ocean - ArcticOcean_MG_CB4_136 | ecosystem: Environmental > Aquatic > Marine > Oceanic | place: Arctic Ocean: Canada Basin | collected...
AGTCATGACTCACATGGATGAGCATTTAGAATACGACCCGATGGAAGCGGCACACATGGAGAAGATGAGGGATGAATCAATCTCCACTCTCAATGTAGCCGAGGACTTGGCACAACGCCTTGTCTCATGGGTTGGTGAGTTAGAGGCTCGCAAACAAACGGAGGGTCTAACATCTGAATGGATTGGTGACGCAACCAAACTACTCAATCAGGGTCAAGGATTCCTCAAGTTAATTGGACAACTCAAGAAGGAGATTGGTGTTGACTCACAACTCCTGTTGGCTGACCGTAAGGTCGAGCATATGATGGGCATTCTAGTTGATGTTCTCAAGAGTGAACCAATATACTTAGACCAAATACAATTGCGTCTTGCTACTTTCACCGCACCAACGCAGCATGTACAAGAGGCTGAGTTTGAGGTGATTGAATGATTGGTATTGATATAGTAAAGCAAGATAACTTAGATTTACTATTCTCTCTTGAAAGTGAATCAATAGATTTAATCTATTGTGACATATTATATGGGACAGGAAAGGATTTCAAAGACTATAAAGATATTAAAGCGACTAAAAAAGATATTGAGGAACACTATATTCAAAGAATAATTCAAATGCACCGTGTTTTGAAAGACAATGGTAGCATTTATTTACACATGGACACAAGAATAAACCATTGGTTAAGATGTATCATGGATGATATATTCGGGTATAAGTGTTTTAGAAATGAAATATCTTGGTGGTATAAAAGATGGTCTAATGTTAGTTATGGCTATCAAAAAATGCACGATGTAATACTGTTTTATTCTAAAGGTAAAGGTACTTTCAACATACAATACCAAGGATATTCTCAACCTGACACTATTGAAGATACAGTGAGGGGAGTCGTTGATGGTAAACTTGTTAGGCTGAAAGACGAGAATGGAAATTACATTAAACGCCAAAAAGAAAACAAAGGGGTTCCTTTACATGATGTGTGGGAAATGCAACATCTTCAACCCACATCTAAAGAACGAATTGGATATGCGACACAGAAACCGAAGGCACTGATTGAAAGAATAGTAAAGACAAGCAGTAACGAGGGGGATTTAGTTGCAGATTTCTATTTGGGTAGCGGGACTACGGCAGTAGTTTGTAAAGAACTGAATAGAAGATTCATAGGATGCGACATAAATGAAGTGGCAGTAAATACCACATTGAAAAGATTAATTGGAGGAATAAAGAATGATACTCAATAGAAACTCAAGAGTTTTCTTCAATGTACTGAGGTGGGTTAAATGAAGTTGAAGCACCCTCGGTGGCGTGATGCTGTCGTAAGGCATCTGTTTAACAATGGCCCTATGATTTTATCTCAAATCAATAATGAGTTAAGGAATAGGGACGGTCTTCGTTTCAAGGCTATACCTACTACCAATCAAGGTGCTGGCGTTTTGAGATTAGACAAGCGTATTATGCTGCGAGAAGTTTCAGGCCCGGTCCGTGGTCTCGGTGGCGGCGGCGGTTATACAGTGTACGAATATGCTGCTGACCTTCTATACCTAAAGGAAATAGGTTGGGACCAGTATTGAAGCGTTGTAGGGTGAACGGCTGTAAGGCTGAGTTAACTGACCCAACAAAGGGTTACTGTTCCCAACACATTTATAATATGGCGTGGCTTAATGACACAGTAGAATGGTTGAAATGGAGGTATGAAATTGAGAGGCTGGCGAAACAAGACGAAGCAGATGTTGAACACAAGGCCGATTTATGAGCATGAGTTTCCCGCATTAGCGAAGGCTATGGCGGCAGATGGATTGACCCTTAGAATTGTTTCTAAAGGTAATGGTTATGAATGGCTCGTTGCTGATTACATACTCTCGACTAAGAGTGTGCGTGAGGTGTGGGAATTAACGCCCCATCAGATGCGTCGTTTCACCGCTTGGTTGTTAGCATTCAACACGGAGTTGGTACAATGGGAATAATAATATACACTAATGATGATGCTAAGTACCGTAAGGGTAATTTCATAACTATGTATGGTGACATTACAGTCCCACCGACAGCCCCGGACACTACATTTATCCTCCATAACAAGTCCTTTGGTGAAGCAGATGCTATATACTGGTCGCCTATTATATCCCACCGCCTTGTAGTGGTGGTTGATAAGGTACCTAAACTAACTGCTGCCAGTGAGGACTGTGTTATTGTAGACCAGTCACTCAAGGTTAAGCGTGAGGATTTCAGTCGCTCTATTCGTGCGGCTCTATGTTGGACTAATAGGGACCGGGCACTTACTCTCCTCAAACCCATACCACTGACACTGATGAATGCGTTTGTCAAGGCTAATGTGGATAACATGCAGGTGGGTCGGCTACTGGCACAGTGTCGATTTACTTTGCATGATGATTATACTCGAGCAGTTATGGCGTATGCCATCTACCCGATTTCTAATTTCAAGTGGCCCGAGAAGTCACACAATAATAACTATATACTGCCGGGTGACATGAGGAAATCAGACAAGCACTTGGGGGTCATACTGAATAATGACATCATGGTGTCTAATGCCATCCGTAGGGATGAGCCGGACACATTACCCAAAGGTTTGCCTATCAAACAACAGAAGGTGATACAATGGCTATGAATGAGATATTTGTGTACGGCACATTAAAACGAAGCGAAGCAAACCATGACTTACTGGGGGATTCCCGGTACCTAGGTGACTATGAAACCGACCCGAGATGGGGACTTCTTAATTTAGGAGCATTCCCCGCTATGGTCCCGTCCAACAAGGCGGTTAAAGGTGAAGTATTTTTAGTTGACGACGATGTATTAGAGGTAGTTGATGCACTGGAAGGTGTAGACTATGGTCTTTACAAGCGTCATAGGATTTATATTAACTGCCCTGTCTCCGGTAGCAAGCGTGAGGTATGGGCTTATATTTACGGTAGCGTAGTAATTACTCAGAACAGTGACACTACTGCGGAGTGGGGCGTATGAGCGCAGGTGCTGTATTTTTCGCTTATATGATAGTGCATTTTATTTACATCGCTATAACTACATGGGATGGATTTCCTGAGCCAATAGGTATTAGCAGGGAACAGCATTCTGCTGACCAATACTTAACTGAATTGAGGGGTGGGGTGGTTGATGAAACTCCCGACTCCGACATAAGTATGGCTGCTATGTGGATGAACATTGACGAGTGAGGGTCAAATACCAAACACTCATAAGACAGGCTGTGTCAGCCAACAATAACAACAAGCGAGTGCGTCGAGCCATAGTAGAAATACTATTGAAGCATGGAGCATGTACTCGGGAACAGGTAGCATATCATCTGCAAAATTACAAAGGTGTTAAGAATGTTCCTTCTCCCAACAGCCTGTCTGCTCTTATGTCGAAGAATCCTCAAGTTGTTATCGTCGGTCGTGAGAAGGTCGAAATGACAAGCGGTATCAATACTCACCACATGTTATTTGACATTGACCGCAAGGCTATTCAAACTAAGGATGATTTAATACTAACAAGGACAATATCTGTTATGACTCCAAGCGAAAGGCGTAGAGCAGTACAGTGTATGGACTGTGGGCGTACAAGGATAATGCCTGACGAAACCGTGGCCCGCTGTATATCTTGCGTCCGACAGTAATATATACTGGCGAGACCTAATGTAAACCATGCGAGAAGTATGGGCGACGAAGCACCGACCTACGCACCTTGATGATTTCAAGGGACAGGAACACATTGTAAAGGAAATGAATTACATTTTATATGGTGCTGCTGAATTACAACATTACATATTCTATTCACCCGAGCCGGGTACAGGCAAGACATCAATGGCTCATATCTTAGCAAAGGGTTTGGGGTATGAATTACATCAGTACAATGCTTCATCCAAGCGTCAGCGTGGTATCGAGTTTATCGAGGAGGAGTTGGCACCTATGACTAGGCTCGGCCAATACGAAACCATATACTTTTTAGATGAGGCAGACCAACTTACACCTGCCGCACAGTCAGCACTCAAGGGTGTCATTGAAGATGCTCAAGGATTCTTTATCCTAACATGTAATGACCTAAGCAAGATTAGTCCTTGGCTTCAATCCCGTTGCCAAGTGCGAACCTTTGTACCCATACAACAGAAAAACATGCTCACCCGCCTATGTCATATTGACGGAGCGGAAGGGTTCAAAAGTCCAACTCAGGATTTGAATGCAATAGTTGACGCTAACAATGGTGACTTGCGTAATGCAATCAACTCACTACAAGCATACCATTCTATTCCCGAAACAGACCGTGAGGCATTCTTACTTGGGTTGGGTCAACCAGCCGTTGATGCTCACGCTATTCTTAATCTATGTTTGAAGGAACAGCAGGTTGAGGAAGCAGTCAAATTGATGGGCTCCTCTAACCTCAGACAAACCATAGATGCCGTGTTCAGATACGGTATTGATTCTCCCGCCAAAGCAGCCAGCAAAATGAAGTTGGTTCAAGCCGCAACACAGGCGCACCGTGATTTAATCTCGGGTGTCGAAGCACACTATGTAGTGTGGGACTTCTGCCGTAGGTTGGCAGGGCACAAGGGTTAAGTACTGGCGAGGGTAAGGATATATTGAGGCGAAAATTATGGTACAGATAGACCAAATGATAGACAGAATTAGCAAGAACATAGGCGCAAGCGAGGAAGCAGTACGCTCTAGGATGGACACCGTTCTATCCGAGAACCGTAATGTATGGCTTGACGCTGGAAAGACTGAAGATGAGTGCGGATTGAACGCTCTTAGAATAGCAGGTAGGCAGATTAAAAGTGAAAGTGAAAGACTAAAGCGTAGCGGTGCTACACTATACGAAGGCATGTTCATTAGCGTACCACGCTACAAAGACTGGGCTGAATTGGCTTACAAAAAGGCAGCAACCACACTCTCTCAAGGTAATGAGACTGTGATTGAAACACTTATCGAAGAGGGTAACATTATTCTTTATGAGGATAATAACGATGGTACATTTACCAAGCGTTACAACCCTTCACTAGCACAACAGGCGACTTTTGAATCCGGTGGCGCTACTACTGAAATAGAATCACTACCAAAGGGCGTTTATGATGCGGGTAATGGAATGCACTTCCATCTTATATGGGACAATAAAAATCCAACCTTCCCTTCCGGCGGTGCTAATTTCAAGTACGGTAAACCACGCCCACTAACTGAGAAGGACAGGACTTGTCTCTTCCTTGGTCGTAAGCAAGGTAGTACTGATGATATGAGAGTATTATCTATGAGATTTAACGGCGTACTTGCCGAGGAACAGCACCCTACATTCGTAGCAGGTACTATTGCTATGCGTCCAGCAAGAAACGCTGATGTATCGTATGGTAAGGCTGGGGTTTCAGTATTCAACCGTGATGATACCGTACAAGATTCTTTTAGTGATGCACCGGACACCTTAGTTGGTGGCCTAAGTCAAATCAAGACTCTTGAGGGTGGACTTCAGGACATCGAAGCGTATGTCGGCACACTGTCTGACAAGGAACGCTGGGATGCTTTGGCAGCCGCTATCGTAGAAGTAATTCACATTGACCCAAGAGACAACGGTGGTTACATCGTTACTACTGGCGACTTGGATATTATGTCTACCGCAGGTACAGTTGACATCTATGTTACTGCTGCACATGAGCATTTGGTTGACTTCGCAGTTGGTAGTACACTAATGCTTGTCGGTTCTCCATACATGAGCCGTGACGACGAGGCTAAACTCGCCGTTACTGGTTGGTGGTGTGCTGAATCTATGGCAGCAGCAGCAGAACCTAGTGGAGAAGGAGGCTGGGACTGATGGCTTGGGCCGGAACAGATACCTCAAAGACGGTGGCACCCCGACCCTCATTTGGGGTTGAGCATTACCGTGAGTTATTCGACCTCAAGCGTGAGTCGATGGCACCAATCCGTATGGCATTGGTTGGTAAGGAGAACACCGCTAAGACAGGGCTTGCTATTGATTTAGCGTTGGCCCATACCGATAAACAAGTAGTCGTTATCGACTGTGATAACTCGGCTCAGAATACTGTTGAGTATCTCATATCCACAGGGGCGGCTGACGCTGACCGTATTAGGGTTATCCCAATCATTGATGAATTGGATGAGGCTATGTGGAATGAAGATAATACTACTAATTGGATGGCAGTTGTTGACAAGATTGAATGGTTTGCATCCTTCTTGGCTGAGTCTACTGAAGAAGTTGGCGCAGTTATCTTCGACGGTGGTTCAACATTCCTCAAGTGGTGTGAGTTTGTCATGACAGATAGACTAATCCGCCGTGGAATTATTAATGACAGTGGTGATGGATTCAATCAGAAGGAATGGCGGGAGCGCAATAGTATTTACAAGGGTGTCTTTGACCGCTTGACAGCACTACCAATTCCGTACATCTTCTATACCTTCCACCTGAAGGACAATCAAGAGTACATGGATATTGGCGACGGTACCAAAGCACTGATGAAGGTTGGCGAAAAGGTTGAGTGGGCTAACGGAACACAAAGATTCGTGAGCCAGCAGATATTCCTAAGACGATACACTAAGAAAGGTGACAAGTCAGCGGGTGTTGAAGCAGACAAGGCTTTGAAAGACGGAGAGTTTGCTATACGAGCCAAAATCGAAGAGATGAAGGGTCGAAACATGGAACACTTAGGTAAAACTTACGAGGTTCTCAATGTCGATAGTGGCAAAGTCACTTGGAGTGGGCTGCCTTTGGACTGGTCTAGTCCAGTGGAGGAGTTGAAAGATGAAAGAAGTGTGTGAACACGACATCAAGGTACTTCACAGTAAAATTGCTCGACTCGAGCAAGACATTGATGATATGATGGGCCGGTTTTCTATGGTGGGTAAACTATGGGATGCTGTTAACGAATTACAGGACATGCAGAATAGAGAGGGTGGCTTTTTAGCGCACACTTTATTACACCGTGAAGCGAAGTGATATTATGAAAATACCTAGAGATTTATTATTACAATTACTATCTGTGACGAAGAGGGAACAGTCAGTCAACAGCAAGACACAGCCACAAGTAACAGGTTGTATTCTAGTGTTGGGTGACAAGCGACTCTCCACAACCAGTATTGTTAAGGATGGGAAGACAAGTCTTTCTCGCTTCTCTTTCACCTGTGACGATGAAGACGAGGATAGTGTACCAGTACCTGACATTGATAGGCTCATAGGAGTCCTCAAGTATCATGGTGAGATGGTAACGCTATCATATAACAATGAAACTGCTAAGGTTCTTATTAAATCTAACAAGAAACAGACTACATTGGTAGGTGGACTGGCGGCTAAAGCATTTGCCAACAGTCAATTAAACCTATTAGCGTGGCATAAGAACGGTGTCGAAAGGGCGGCTCAGATAAAGGGTAATGTATATGAGATGGCAGACGGTAAGACCCGTTCACCATTTGCTACATTCAAGTTATCTAGTGAAGTCCTACATGACGCACTAAAATGTGACTCAATGAATGGGCAGAAACTAAATCGCTATACATTTAATTTGACTGATGGTGAAGTAACTGTTACTGTTGGCGACCACTTCAAGGGGTTGACTGAAACAGTAATTGATAAGGGTTACAGTGACGATAACTTTAGTGCCATCTTTGAGGGTGGGTTGGAAAACATTGTAAAATACTACAAAGGCGATGTGTCACTAGCATTCTTAGACTTCAGTCCCGAAGGACAAGGTACTCGTTTGATTATGTCCTTCGCTAACGGCGATTGGGTATTCCAAGCAGGTGTTATTTGATGGTAAGAGGCTCTTTAATGAAAAAGAGTAATTTTTGGACAACACCCAAGGGTGTTACATTCGAGATGTATGAGGAGGTTTTAGCAGACCCCATATACTATAAGTTTCTTTATAGAAAGCAAAGGAATAAGAGACTAAGGGGTATAATGGCCTGTAGTGTGTATTTTGGGATGGATATAGGTGAAGAGTGTACAACTGAGATGATTAGGATTTGTGCTGATAAATATAACCCCATTGGCAATAGTGCTATTTCCCTTTCATCCCAAAGAGTAGGAGCATTACTAACTATGATGGTGAGATACGGTATACTATCTAGTCGAAAAGGTCAAAGAAATAGAGCATATTATAGGAGATTGATATAATGAAATGTAGTAAATGCGGAAAGGAAGATGGAAGAAAAAAGAATGAGCAGTACAAGAGTGAGGCGTGGTTGCACGAAGAGTATGTAACCAAGCGTAGGTCTATGGATAGCATGGCATTAGAATGTAGTGTTACGCCTATGACTATCAACAACTGGCTCAAGCGTTTTGACATCAGGACGAGGGGCCGTGGTGTCCGTTCCGGCTTGTTTGACATTTGAATAATGTGGCGAACACCTATATAGTGGCGAGGCATACTTAATAGTATGCAAGTAGCACATAGCGGTGGTCGTAAGATTACCATACGAAGGCGTGACCCGGAGACATTGGAGCGCATACAGGAGGTCATTGAGACCTACCCTTATTGCTTCGTGCCGACTAAAAAACTGACTGACGAATATGGTTTAGTTAGGGTTGAGCATGGCTTCAAGGGAGTGTATGGTACAGAATTAACCAAGGTATATTTCAGAAATGAGTATGACCGCAGACAATGGGTTCGGGCTAATCATACATGGGAAGGTAGTATATCATTTGCTAACCAAGTATTGAATGATAGGCTCAAGACCAAGGAACCCTATCCTAATTATGAACACAGGGTATGGTATGTTGACGGTGAGTGGAAGATGGATTCCGAGGAAGTTACAATCCTCAGTGCCTATGATTCCTATACTGGTAAAATGTTTACTTGGCTTCACCATCCTGATGTTGAGCCGGGATTAGTTACCAGCATCCCCTGTAAGAATCACCCAAGCGGTCAGAAGACTGTTGAGTTTGACCCGCCAGCAAAGGCGTTTGCCAATGAGCGACAACTGCTTGCTGATTTCACAGGTCATATGACTAAACATGACCCTGATATTCTAACTGGTTGGTACTTTGTCAACGCAGATGTAGCAACAATCAGCACCCGTATGCGTAAGTTGGGGCTTGACCCCAAAAAGATGTCACCGCTCAATCAACATAACTTCAAGTATGGTGTAACCGATAAACATTGGACGCAACCCATACCGGGTCGTATGTGTATTGATTTGATGGTGGCATTCAAGAAGTTATGGACTATCAAGAACGGACAGTTGGCTGGACAGAAGTTAGATGAAGTGGCAGACTTTGTACTCGGTGAGCGCAAGGTTGAGTTAGCAGATGGGCACGATACATACTATACCGACATAGGTACATATGTTGATTATAACAGGCAAGATGTACGACTACTACCCCGCCTTGATGAATACCTAAATGTAACTAATTACTTTACTTCCTTCCAACACTTAGTACAGTGTGACATAGAGACAGTACCTATGACTACTGCCCCTGCCACAAGCCTATTCATACAGGATAAAGACTTTGATGGGCGTATTCCTGACGACCCTCGATTTAACAAGGTGGATTATGAGGGTGCTGATGTACAGGAACCCGAGCCGGGACGGTACATTAACATGGCAATCATGGATATTAAAGCCATGTACCACTCAAATGTAAAGTTACATAACATATGCTGGACTACCTTGAGTGAGGATGGTAAAGACTGTGGTAATGGCAGCAAGTTTAGTCAAGATAAAAGCGGTCTGCTTGGTAGGGTCATGGATAAAATGACAGTCAAGCGTAATGAATACAAGGCTCTATTAAAACAGGCTACTACTGATGCTGAAAAGCGTAAGTGGGATGCTATGCAGTTTGCTACTAAATCTATGGTTGCTTCACTGTATGGTGTATCAGGTGACTCCAAGTATGGCATGTATCACCCTGACATAGCGGCGGCTATCACATATACAAGTAGGCAGACACTATTCCGTCTGCGTGACGAGTGTAATGAGCGTGGCTATCCTGTGCGATACGGACATACTGACTCTATCTTCTGCGAAGTACCAAGTCCCGAAGAAGGGTTGGAATTAGTAGCCAAGATTAACGAGGTCATGGCTCCTATTGAAACCGAGTTTGAGAAGTGGTGTGAGTCTATGATTCTCAAGCGCAAGAATCGCTATGCTGGCAAGGTCACTTGGACTGATGGCAACTATCATGACCCCGAGTACTATTACAAGGGGCTGGAGTTGAAACAGGCTCGTATGCCAAAGGTCATGAAACAGGCTATGGATGGTACTTTACGGGGCATTCTTGACGGTAAAGACCGTGAGGATATTGATGAGTACCTAATAGGACTGATTAACGCTGGCAACGCTGGTGAATTAGGCGAGTCCCTGTTGATGAAGGGAAGATTACGCCAATCGCTACATAAATACAAGAGCATTAGTGGCGCTGTCGCCGGTGTTGTGTGGGCAAGAAAGTATCTTGGTAGAAAGTACGAGGTAGATGAGACCTTCCTCACAGCCATTGGTGCTGGGGGACAGTACTATGCCTTCGATAAACTAGAGTCCTTAGAGGGTGTTGCTAAGATTGACTGGTCGGAAATGACCGAGCGATTCATACTCAACAAGGCATGTGACATCTATGACTTGGTTAACTGGGACACTCAGCCCCTATGGAATGCTCACCGTGGGCTTGGAAATGTTAAATGGTTATGATAAAGCCTATATACTGGCGGGGATAGTTGGATTAATATGGCAGAAGAAAAGAGACAGCCGAAGAAAATGACAACCGCACAACTGACTTTAGGGTACCATGCTCTTGAACAAGCGTTCAATAACATAGCCGCCGCCATCGGTAACGATATGCAGCAGGTTATGAGCGTACTATCAGGCATATTGAATCACCTAGATTTACTACATGAGATTACATGTCCATCATGCGGCACCGAATTAAGCCATCCCAAGATGGATGGGGTTCCGTTGCCCGATAAATGTCCAGCGTGTGAAAGCGATTTGGAATTGAACGAAGAAGAATGATTATTAAACAAACGGGGAGTGGAATACATATGGCACGAATACTAATCGCAGGCGAATGCGAAGATGAAGAATTATTTGCAGAAGCATTAGCGGAATATGGTCGCCGAGATGTTTATTGGGCTGTTGACAATACAGTCGCTAATAAATATAAGGCTGAAGCACTTGGAATTGACAGCAGATTGAATCTTGTTGGCTCCGATGCAGACGAAGATTTATTCAGTACCGTACTTGGATTACCCACCCCTAAACCTAAGAGCAAGAAGTCTAACAAGACTCCAAAGACTCTTGACAAAGAGGTAGAGGCGGTAGTTAATGAATCCGAAAAAGTACTCTAAGGAATGGTTCACCATAGAAGGTCCGACACACGGGCACTCTAATCCTATTAAAGCCAGTACTAATAACTGGCCTGCTAGATTATCTAAGTCGTCTTTTATGACCTATCTTAGTTGTCCCCGTAAGTTTTGGTGGGGAAATGTAGCCGAGATACGCTCGCCTCAGAATCATTTCATGGCCCACGGTACAGCCGTACATAGGGCATTAGAAAACCTATATGGCAATTGGAAAGATGAAGATGGTGAGATGTTCGCTGACTTAGGTTTCATAGATTGGGAGGATGAATCAGTCCACCAGCCGCATTTACTTTGGAATGACGACCAACAACAAATCTATTCTGACTCGTTAATTTCACTTTGGCAATTGGAAAATGAGAGATTAGAGCGTTGGGGCAAGGAACATTTCGCTCCTGTTGAGTTTGAAGTTAAACACGCAATCCCCCACCCCGATTCTAATTTTATATTGGTAGGTAAGATTGACGGTGTACATAGGCACCCTGATGGTGGCCTTGTAATTACTGAATTGAAAACAGGAAAAGCAACTAAAAGTAAAATGACTAAGACTCGCAAGGAGTTATGTTTCTACCGCCATATGTTATCCCTATTAGATTTCGATGAGGCAGTATATTTCTATTACCTATTCCCTGAAGCCAGCAATACTGACTTGTATCTTGAGTTACTTACCAAGAAAGATACTAAGGTATGGTTGGGTGCTACTCAAGGCATGGCTGTGTTAGAGAAGGTTACAAAGCGTTCTGTAACGGCTATGTTCAAATCACTAGACAAAGCGATTGAAGGTATTAATGGCGACCTATGGCATATGAAGTGGAATGACTACTTCTGTACCGAATGGTGTGAGTTTAATATGTCCTGTGAGGGACAGTTGGTTGGGTTGGATGAAGACCCAACAACTACATATACTGGCGGGGTTGAGTGGTAAATATGACAACATGTAAGAAGTGTGGCAGCCCTATGACAAGCGAAGTAGCATGGTTGGTTACAGGACAAATAGATGGTCCGAGAGAATCAATGACGCTATTAGTATGCGAAGGGTGCGGTCACACAATAAAAGGAGAGGACACAAATGATGAAGCAACTACTGACATTTCCAAGGGAGATAGGTCTTAAACGGGCTATTGTTAAGGGTCAAAGAGGTTATACTGATTACCTTAACAAAATGAGAAGCAAGACTTCTTGTTATACTAGCCTATATTCCTTCTCTCGGATGGATAATAATAATAAACCGGATTATAAGTATGCTATAATAGACCGAGCGTGGTGGGATTTTGATGCGGGAGAACGGGGCGGAATTGAACAGGTCAAGCAAGATGTGGCTAAACTCATCTCTCGCTTGGAGGGTGATGTACGGGTCGTGGCGACTGGTCGTGGATTCCATGTCCACCAACTCTTCAAAAACACAGTGGTCGGACAGGAGTACAGACTCCCACTCGAACACTACCAGCGAAGAAAGGCAAGAGGATTAGTTACACTGGATGGTGTAGGTTTCCCTGAAAAAATGACTCGCATTCCTAATACATACAACCCCAAGCGTGGGCGTTGGTGTGTTGTTATACCCACTCATGAGTTTGTTAGCAATCCTATGGGGTATGATATACCTAACTTACCCTTGAGGTTAGATAGGTGGCATCATCCTTACGGGGAGCCTAATACCAAAGTACAAGCATTCGATTTTGAAGGATGGAGTAGTAATTATTCCTCCATAGAGGACGATTATTCTTTTGTTGATAGTGTTACACTTGATAGTGATACGCTTACGGCTGGTTCTGTGCCGCTCATGCCCTGTTTGGCTAGAGCAGTACACCAAGATAAGCCTAGCCACCATGTACGGGTAGCGTTGGTACAACACATGGCTGATGTGCTTAGAGACTATGCTGACCCGGAAGCGGTGAGTACAGAACAGAAGCGTGAGATAGAGGATGAGATATTTAATTTTGTCAAAGGTCTTGGTTGGTCTAACTGGAATGGTAATGCTTCACGCAAGGGAATAAAAAGTACTATGAAATACAGACGAGTGCCTTCTTGTTCATGGTTTGCTGCTAGAGGTATGTGTGCCGGTAGATGCTGGAGATACGATGGTAGCCCCGACATTCCCGAATGAGGTTAAAAGACCAGTACTGTATAGCACATATCAATGCTGATAGTTGACGACCGAGAGAACGACCTTTTAATCCACAAACTTTATGCCTCTATGGGCAAGCACGATGAAGGCGGTCATGTCAAAGTAAAGCGACTACCTTCTGCTGATTATATCATCGGAGAGATTGGCATTGAGGCCAAAGAGATAAACGATTTATACCATTCTATCATGGGGCATGGCCGTTCCCGTACTATCATAGGTCAATTAGTGGACCTGCAAGAGTCATTTGAGCGTCCTATGCTTGTTGTCTATGGTACTAAACTAAAACCGTTCATTCCGGGCAATCGTAGGCCAAATAGGGCAGAAATAGCGAAGGAAATAAAAAAGATGAACGCCGTAATCAAGAAGTTTAAGCAAAACTTTGTTATCCAATTCCCAAATATACAGTACATGGAGGTAGCCAGCATGGACGACATGGTTGATTGGCTATCCTCAGTACATCATAATCTTAGACTACGACGCAAGCCTACCAGTGAGCCAGCGGAGTTGCAGAAAAAGAATAATCGTAAAGTGGACCTGCGGATTAGAGTTTTGTCTGCTATTGATGGTATATCAGAGAGAGCCGCACATGACTTACTCAAAGAGTTTGGCTCAATACCACGCTTATTACGCTCACGGACCAGTCAGCGAAAACTAATGGCAATAGAAGGTGTTGGCAGAAAAAGAGCCAAGGCTATACTATCCCTGCGAGAACGCTATCCCGACCAGCCCGACCGTCAATCAGAATAACTTAGTTTGTTTGCTTGCGTCTTGCCTGATACTGATTGCGTGTCAAAGCCAATTTGTATATTGTGAAGTGTTAAACTACTGTACTTTGCTGTATCAGGAGATGTGCCAGCCTCACGACCAATAGTTATCTTTAGTGTGTTACCGGACTCACTTGCTCCATAAATACCACCATTGAAAATTGCTATTGCTGAATTGGTACCATCTTTTAATGTAAGATTAATAGTTTGTTGTATGCCAGTTTCAACACATTCTACCTTGACTTCTAAATATCCTACTTGACCCGAGGTGGCATCAAGACTATATCTACCGGATATATTCACTTGGTCGCTTTTACTACTTGGGGGTACTCGAACCGTAGTAGTAAACTCATTGTATGCTTTTACTGCGTCACTTGCGCCAGCAAATGACATACCATTTGTACTCATAAGCCCATCACCGGAAGTAGGTATAATGAAAGAATCAATACCTTCAATACCATTATCGTTTCTAGGTGCAGCAGTAGGTTTCTTTTGACCTAACACGCTAAATGCGCCACCAGTAACACTATCGTTATTGAAATCCATACTACCCTTCATTCTTTTCAAAAGATTACTACTTAGTATATTACTACTAATAGCCAGTGATTTATTATCAGTTAGATTAACTCCATCAACATTAAACCCAGTACCTACTAATCCCGTAGCATCATAATTATCACCGGTTACGCCTTTCATTCCACCATAACCTCCGGCATCTTGGAAACCGCCTTGGTTAATACCATCATAACCAGCCTTTTGAGCGGGAGGAATTGTTTCATTATCTCCACTCTTTTCATTGGTCTGTACACCACCTTTACTAACAGGAGGTAAAAAGAGTGAGGCAAAGTTTTCCATATTGCGACTAACATCTCTTTCAAGTCTAAACTTTACTGTTTCCTTTCTTGCAGTAACATTCCAACTTACAGACTTAATACCCATTACTTCTGATGATAATTCCAAAGCGGGGTCAGTGTACCATACTTGTGTGGCAGGTACAAAGTTAATATCGTCACATACATGGAGGCGTGGAGCATACCATTCAGCCCTGATATTCCAGTAATCACCAGTTGCATATTTTCTCATACCGAGAGGGAATAAAGATTCAGCATTCAAAGTACTACCAAAAAGTCCCGAACCAGCATAAACATTAGCATTCTTAATATCCCCTGTTCCACCACGATTTTTTGTTACGGCTAAAAGATAATCATAATTAACAGATATAATAATTCTTTCATTACCGGCTCTACCAGTCCAGTATGTAGAGGGTATATCCAGTTGGTAGTAACCATTAGAGTCAACGGTGACAACACTACTACTCATGGCTGTTGGTACATAAGTACCATCTACCCAATCATAATCAATTAATTTTATTGTAAACATTGGGGATGCGGTAGCGGCGTATTCAAAATTAGTACCGTCGCCTACTTCTACTACCATTCTTAATTTACCATCAGCATTAATCTTACTTACTCCTGCGGATTTCATGGTAGTCTTGGGCATATTGCGTGGTATGTGTACAACTTGTACCGCATAACTTAACGAATTGGCTCCGTACCAAAAATAATTATTATTGTAAGTAATTTCATTCTGATTTGGAGAGTCTGCATTACCATCTCTACCGTCTAAAGCCGATACCATGCCGGGGAATAAGTTACCATTCCATAGGCTAGTCCAAGCCCATGATTTATCTTCTGTGTACGCACTACCGCTAACTGCAAATGACCTAGGTATTGTTCTTGATTGGTCAGCAACATATCCATATCTTGCTCCATCTAACATTACGGTTTTATCACCAAAAAATGTATTTGTCCCCGTATCAGGGAAAGTTATTATCTCAGCATCTATTGAAAGCGGAGCCATTTTATTCTTTTCGTATTCTGTTTTCGCTACTTTAAGTGCTTCTGCATTAGTACCTATTGATGGAACGCTTAGTATTTTCCAGCGAGGAGTAGTGCCTAGTGTTGGGACAGGATAGTCAATAAATAACCCATTACCTCCATAAAATACTCTAACATTAGTTACTTGGTTACGACTTTCAGTTTTTAAGTTAGATAGTTTCAAATTAGTTGTATCGAATGCTAGACCTAAGTAATAATTAGGTCTATATGAAGGCTTAGAATCTCTCCCCATAAGCCATGTAAATACTTGATTTACTCCATAATCATTACCTATTCCTGAAAGAGCCTGTGTGCTTGAGAATACAGTAGTTATTGTTGCATTCCTACAGTCATTTACACCACCGAAATCATCAATAGAACCACCCTTAAACCACCGCCCATAAGAACCACTACCAACAACACTTACTGCATTAGTAATAGTCATTTCATTTGGATTAGGTGTTGCTGTAATTATGTAGTCTTTTTGTGCCCCTATGCCTATTGAGGTCAGTCTAACAACATCAATTAATGTTACAGTATCACCAATCTCTAAACCATGAGGCACTCCACTAGCAGTACTTACAATCGAAGAACCGCTACTTGGCGCACTTATGCCACCAATACGACCACCTCTACCTAAACCTTCAGCACTACTTTGTACAGTAGCCATTTGTTTTGTTTGTGGGATATTAGCGATATTCGGAATACCGGATAATTTAGTCTGTTCCAACCATGTTTTAGCAAGGCTGTCGGAATAAAGAGTCCTGTATTTATCGCTATGGTACCATGTCCCGCTACCTTTATTTTCAATGAATCCATTTACTGCCATAAGTAAACGCATAGGGAATACATTAGCAAGAGTACCATAAACAAGAGCGTCGCTATATGAAGCCGTATCATCAGGGTCTATGTTAACACTAACCGTAGCACCAGTACCAGCAAGAGGTATGCTACCAGTACCACCAATGTATGTTAGATAATAAGCATTGTTTTGACTTGTACCGTAGCCCGCCCCATTCCATTCTCCGGGTGCATTTGTACCTACGACAATTTTACCTAGACTTACCAAATTATACAGACTCCTAGAGTTAGGCGCACTAACTGTAACAGTACCAGTACTTACAGTTACAGTAGGGTCTTTTAGATTTATAGTAAAAGTAGTTGTTGCATGATAAGGACTGGTTGGATTAGCGGCTACTCTCCCGAGGATTTCATATAAACCGTCGATACTTGGTGTTGTAGTTGAGTTAGTAATTTCTATTTTATGACCTTCTCGATAATACATACCTATTGGGTGACCGGCAGCACCACTATCTGTAATTGTCGCTATACCAGCCCCAAGTGGAGCGATAGTACAATTAGGTCTACCTTCCAGTGTTGTAGCAGGTATACTGGCATAGTGTAGTATAGTTTTCTTTTTCTCTGAAACAATTGAACCGGCTTGCCCTATTGTTGCTCCGGCTGAATCACGCCCTAAGTATTCAGGGATAGCGGAGACATCGGTTAATTGAATAATTTTATCACCTATACCGCTTCCATCTACTTGTATACCTGTTGCTAATGTAGTTGGGTTATTAATAAAAAATCTCATGTTTGGACTGTAGGCTCGGAAATCTAAATTATTTTCATAGGTAATAGGGGCCTCGGCCCAGTAATTATCAATAAGAATAGGATTACCTTCTGTTTCAACTAAGAAGTCACCAATCTCTTTGCGACCCCCTGAGTCTTGACCAGTCCTACCGCCATTCGATACAGTATTTAAGTTGAAAAACTTTGATGTATCTATAATAACAAACGAACCTGCCTTCTCTTCCCAATTATGGTATTTACTATTTGACTCGCTATCAGACCCATTAGTAACAGCAGACCAAGAGACACCAGTTATAGGGTCAGCCGTAGCATCCATTTGCCACATATCTAAATCTTCGCCTATTTTTAAGTCAACAAACTTCTCTCTCTCTTCAGTTGCTGATATATCAGAATCAGCGATACCCAAAGTAACTTCGTAATTACCCGAATAAGGAGTCATTAAACCAAACTGTTTCTTTCTAAAACTGGTATCAGCATCAGCCAATCCATCATTACGCATGTCGGACCAAAGAACCCATATGTGCTTATAGTCTGTCTTATCTAAACTACGCAAATTAAACTGGTCGCCGCTTACATGGTTCCTTTGGAAAAAGTTAGTGGTTGGGGTATTGAGAACGGTAGCCCCATACTTCACTGTAATACCTGTATACTCAGCATTAATTCTATGAAATAAACCAACATGGTTATAATTATCACTAATTTGTGCCCTAGTTATACTAGGAGTACCAGTATGTAACCATGAGTAATTACCATTAAGAGTTGGTGCCACCCCTGTAGGATAACCTGTCCCAAGAGCCTCAACCCATTCTGATTTATTACTGGTAGTATTTCGTAGTGGGAACACATAATAGTCTACTCCATTTACTGTTATTTCGCCGGGTGCTTGAGTAAGACTACATGGTATCATTCTATTAGGACCGCCAAGTGTAGTCCAATCATCATTAAGTATTTGCGCCCCGTCTGCAATACCATAGGGCTGACTTGTTGGTGCGCCAGTAATACCTATATTCTTATTGGGCCATATTTCATTAAGAGTAGTGCCGGTTTGAGGTACTAATAAATGAATGGTGAGTTTATAACCGGGCTGTTGACCGTATCTGTTACTGATATGAGCTCTGGTTCGTTGAGGGTTAGGTTGCCCTGCTCCCTCCCCACTTTGAATAGTATTAGTAGGGTACTTTTGCTCATAAACTCTAATTACACAGTTGGCAGCCGTCCTTGTTGAAGACACACCGCTATATACTCCTGAATCAACAAACCCGTCAGCACCTATTAATTCAATACTCCCACCATCAGGCATATTATTAGAGTAATCGCTTAATGTAATTGTACTATCCCCTACACTAAAATTGGCACCAAGAGTACTAATTCCAACATTATTAAGACCAGTTGCGGTACTTGGGTCTTTACTTATCTTAGAAAACATATGAGTAAACCAAAGAGATTTAGGTAAATCCTTCATCCACCTACTATGAAGCACACGATACTGTACCGCAGAAGTAGCATAGCCAGCAGTTATGGCTGCATCCCAATCAACATAGGGGTCATTAGGACCAGTCGTGGTATCTTCACCTAAGTACATTTGTATTGGGTGGGCTGACCTATTTCGCATTCTAGTATCTAAATGTGATTTCCATACGGCATTTCCATCCTCAACCTCATTAAAACCTAAAGTTTGATTGGCAGTATCTAATATACTTGTACCTAAAAAGTAAGTATTTATTTCGTTTTGACTATCTGTTCTATCATAGGCGACCTGTGCGGTCCTATCCCCTTCTCCACCTTGCCCCATTTCCCAAGTAGGGATTTGCTTATCCATATTTACGAAATAATCTGTTGCGGTTATATCTATTTTCGGGGTTCTTGAATTAGCATCGTTGCTATACGCTAGGCTTTGTATTGTACCACGCCATAACGGTCTATCTATATTATCACGGAATAGTAGTAAGGACCAATCAGCAT
>Ga0114997_10001465_pt1 | contig 19579 bp, 16 predicted proteins | sample ArcticOcean_MG_C_2_FD_87045 | JGI IMG/M metagenome (GOLD analysis project Ga0114997, IMG submission 87045) | Marine microbial communities from western Arctic Ocean - ArcticOcean_MG_CB4_136 | ecosystem: Environmental > Aquatic > Marine > Oceanic | place: Arctic Ocean: Canada Basin | collected...
GTTTTGCAGCCATACGATATGGAAGTTGGTGCTGGAACATTTCATCCAGCTACTACACTTAGGTCACTTGGACCAAAGCCATGGAAAGCTGCATACGTTCAACCATCAAGAAGACCAACGGATGGAAGGTATGGAGAAAATCCTAATAGGCTTCAACATTATTATCAGTTTCAAGTTTTGATAAAACCTTCACCAAGTAATATAAAAAAATTATATCTTAACAGTTTATCAGTTATTGGTATTGATCATAATGAACATGATATAAGATTTGTTGAAGATGATTGGGAAAGCCCAACACTTGGTGCGGCTGGTTTAGGTTGGGAAGTTTGGTGTGATGGTATGGAAATAACACAATTTACATACTTTCAGCAAATGGCTGGTTATGAGTGCAAACCTGTTTCAGTAGAAATTACTTATGGTTTAGAAAGAATATGTATGTTCACTCAACAACAAAAAAATGTGTATGATCTATTATGGAATGATGAGGGAATAAAATATCATCATGTCTTCCATCAAGCAGAAAAAGAATTTTCAGCATATAATTTTGAACATGCAAATGTAGATGGCTTATTAAAAATGTTTGATATGTATGAAATGGAAGCAAAATCTCTTGTTGAAAAAAAAATATCACTACCAGCATATGATCAATGCTTAAAAGCAAGTCATGTATTTAATATTTTAGATGCTAGAGGAGCAATAGGCGTAGCTCAAAGGGCTGGATATATTGGTAGAATTCGAGATATTACAAAAGCAGTTGCGGGAGTTTGGCTAGATAGTCAAAGTTAAATGTCAGAATTTTTTTTAGAATTATTTAGTGAGGAAATACCCTCATCTCTTCAAAAGAATTTGCGTGAAAATTTATTGGATAGTTTTAATAAATTGTTTAGTGAAAAATTTATTTCTTTCAAAAAAAGTTCATCATATTCGACACCTAATCGATTGATAATTGTATTTGAAGGTCTTCAAAAAAAAATAGTTTTGAAATCTGAAGAAATCAAAGGACCTAATATAAATGCTCCTGAAATAGCATTAGAAGGTTTTATGAGATCAAAAAATATATCTAAAAAAGATCTTTTTAAAAAAAAAAATGATAAAGGAGAATTCTATTTTTTTAAAACAAAATCAAAAAAACTTAATACACATGAATTGTTAGAGGAATTTGTACCTTTGGTGTTACAAAATATCCAATGGAAAAAGTCAATGAAATGGGGTGAGTTTGATTTAAATTGGGGTAGACCATTAAAATCAATATTAGCTATATTCGATAAAAAAAAAATAACTTTTGATTTTCACCATCTATCTTCAACAAATACAACTTTTATTGATAAAGAATTTGAAGAAAAGAAAAAAATATTTACTACCTTTAAAGAATATATAAATTTTTTTAAAAAATTTAATATTATTATTGATCAAAAGCAAAGAAAAAGTTTAATAGAAAAAAAACTGAATGAAATTTCAAATAAAAAAAATATAAAGATAGAAAGTAATCCTAAACTTCTTGATGAAGTTGTTGATTTAACGGATCAGCCAAATGTAATAATGTGTGAGTTTGATAGAAAATTTCTTAACATTCCTAAAGAAATTTTAATTATTACTATGCAGTATCACCAAAAATACTTTCCAACTTTTGATAAAAAAGGAAATATTACAAATGAATTTTTAGTAGTAACTAATAAACAAGACAAACTAGGTTTTATAAAATTGGGAAATGAAAGAGTTGTTGAAGCTAGGTTGAGTGATGCTGAATTTTTCTGGCAAAAAGATAAATCTCAAAATTTAGTTAAAAGAGTTTCAAAATTAAAATCTATGAATTATTTTAAGGGATTGGGAACATATTTTGACAAAGTTCAGAGAATGAGAAAGCTTGGAGGAATGCTTTCAGATGAATTGTTAATCAGTAAAGAAAAAGTGGAGTTATCAGCAACTATTTGTAAAGTTGATTTGGTTTCTGAACTAGTGGGAGAGTTTCCAGAACTTCAAGGTATTATGGGTGGTTATTTTGCACAAGAGCAAGGTTTTGAAAAGGATGTATCGCTTGCTATAAGTGAACAGTATTTACCAACAGGAATTAATTCAAAAGTACCAAAGAAACCTTACAGTATTGCAATTTCTTTAGCTGATAAAATAGATACTTTAGTGGGTTTTTTTGGAGTTAACCAGAAACCAACTAGCTCAAAAGACCCATTTGCTCTAAGAAGACTGGCTTTAGGAATAATTAAAACAATAATTGAGAATAGAAAAGATTTCAAAATAAAAGACTTAATTAGTTATTCATCAAGTTTATATCTAGATCAGGGTTTTAAATTTGAGAATAAATTTTTACAAAGAGAATTATCTAATTTTTTGATGGATAGATTAAAATTTTACATGAAAGAGGAGAAAATTCGTCATGACATTATTCAAGCCTCAACAAATTTTCTTAATTTAGATCATTCTGTTATTATTTTTGATAAAGCTAGAAGTTTAAATAAAATAATTAGTAAGCCCAATGGAGTAGATCTTATATTAACTTATAAAAGAGCATCCAGCATATTAGAAAGCGGGTCAAAGGATCAAAATCTTGAGCTATCAAATACAACTGACCCTGGTATTTTCAAAACTGAACTTGAAAAAAATTTATTTAAAAAAATTAATGAATTAAGAAAGTATTTTTTAAGTATTAACAATGATGAAAATTTTGAGCAATCACTGGATAATTTAGCTGAATCTAAAAAAATAGTTTTTGACTTTTTTGATAATGTAACTGTGAATGATGAAGATCAAACTTTAAAAAAAAATAGGCTGGAACTAATTCAAATGTTATGTAAAACGTTTGATAATTATGTTAATTTTTCTCTAATTAATACTCACTAATGCAAAAACTAATTTTAAACTTTAATTCGAAAGATAGTAAAAAGATTAAAAACCCTAAAAATTTTTTAGGAGGCAAGGGTGCTAACCTTTCGGAGATGGGAAGAATGGGGCTTCCAGTTCCACCGGGCTTTACAATTTCGACAAAAGTATGTGAACTTTTTTATAAAGATAAAAAAAAATTGAATAAAAATTTAGTTAATTTAATTAAAAAAGAATTAAAAGTTATTGAAAAAGATGTATTAAAAAAATTTGGTGATTTAAGAAACCCTTTGCTACTTTCCGTAAGATCTGGTGCAAGAGTATCAATGCCTGGAATGATGGATACAATTTTAAATCTAGGTTTAAACGATAAAACTGTAAAAGCATTAACTAAAAAAACTTCTAATGGAAGATTTGCTAAAGATAGCTATAGAAGATTTATTCAAATGTATGCAAATGTTGTAATGGGAGTTGAAAGTTATCATTTTGAAGAATTGATAGAAAATTATAAACTTACAAAAGGAGTTCTTTTAGATACTGATTTGGATGAAAATGACTGGAGTGGATTAATAGAAGACTTTAAAAGGACTGTTAAAGACAAAACTAAAAAAGATTTTCCTCAAGATGTTTTTGAACAATTAATAGGAGCAATTAGTGCTGTATTTTTATCATGGGAAAGTAATAGGGCAAAAGTTTATCGAAAATTAAATCAAATTCCAGTAGAATGGGGAACTGCAGTCAATGTTCAGTCAATGGTTTTTGGTAACATGGGAAAGGATTGTGCAACAGGAGTTGTTTTTACAAGAAATCCCTCTGATGGTTTAAATGAAATATATGGAGAATATTTAATTAACGCACAAGGAGAGGACGTTGTGGCGGGAACAAGAACTCCTCAATACATTGCTAAAAAAGCAAGACAACAAGCAAAAGTTAAAGAACCATCAATGGAGGAGACCTTACCAAATGTTTACAAACAACTTCATAAAATTTTAAAAAAATTAGAAAAACACTACAAAGATATGCAGGATGTTGAATTTACTGTTGAAAATAAAAAACTTTGGATGCTTCAAACAAGATCTGGAAAAAGAACAGCAAAGTCAGCAGTTAAAATTGCTGTTGATATGGTGAAAGAAAAGTTAATTTCAAAAAAAGAAGCTGTGCTAAGAATTGATCCTAATTCTTTAGATACTTTACTTCACCCTACTCTAGATGAAAAAAGTTCAATAAATGTTATAGCTAATGGCCTTCCAGCTTCCCCAGGTGCTGCAAGTGGAAAGGTAGTATTTACATCGGAAGAGGCAGAGAGGTTAAATGGAATGATGCAAGATACAATTTTAGTAAGAATCGAAACATCACCAGAAGATATTCAAGGGATGCACGCTGCTAAAGGAATATTAACAGCAAGAGGGGGTATGACAAGCCACGCAGCAGTAGTTGCAAGAGGCATGGGTAGACCTTGTGTTTCTGGCTCAAGTGAAATTGATATTAATTATGATAACAAAACATTTAAAACATCTTCAATGGAAATTAAAGAAGGAGAAATTATAACTATTGATGGGTCTACAGGGAGAGTAATTTTAGGTAGTGTACCAACTGTCAAACCAGAAATTTCAGAAGATTTTTCAAAATTGATGTCTTGGGCTGATAATTTTAGAAAATTAAATATAAGAACTAATGCAGAAACACCAAAAGATACGAAAACAGCTAAAGATTTTGGTGCAGAAGGCATAGGTCTATGTAGAACAGAACACATGTTTTTTGATGAAGAAAGAATTTTGTCAGTAAGAGAAATGATTCTTTCTAAAACGAAAGAAGATAGGGCAACTGCGCTTGAAAAACTACTTCCTCACCAGAAAAAAGATTTTTTAGAAATATTTAAAATTATGAATGGTTTGCCAGTTACAGTTAGATTGTTAGATCCTCCTTTACATGAATTTTTACCTCGCACAGACAAAGAAATTAGTGAAGTTGCAAATATAGTAAATCTTCCAGTTAAGGAGGTAAAATCTAGAATAGAAGAGCTGCATGAACAAAACCCAATGCTTGGCCATAGAGGTTGTAGACTTGGTATATCATTTCCTGAAATTTACGAAATGCAATGTAGAGCTATCTTTGAGGCCTTAACTGAATTAAAAAAGAAAAAAATTAAATCTGCTTTTCCAGAAATTATGATTCCATTAGTTTCTACAGAAGCAGAAATAAAGATAATGAAAGATTTGGTAATCAGAATTGCTCGTGAAGTTCAAAAACAACATAAGTTAAAAATTAAATTTATAGTAGGAACTATGATTGAGCTTCCAAGGGCGGCTATTAAAGCAAAAGAAATAGCAAAACATGCAGAGTTCTTCAGTTTTGGAACTAATGATTTAACTCAAACTACATTTGGTATTAGCAGAGATGATAGTGGAAAATTTTTGAATGACTATATAGACAACAAAATTTTTTCAGTTGATCCTTTTGTTTCGATAGATGACGGTGTTGCAGATTTAATTGAAATTGCTGTTGAGAAAGGAAAAAGCCAAAATAAAAAATTAAAACTTGGAATTTGTGGGGAGCATGGAGGTGACCCTAAAAGTATAGAGTTTTGTTCTAAAGTTGGTTTAGATTATGTCTCCTGCTCTCCCTATAGAGTTCCAATAGCAAGATTAGCAGCAGCACAAGCAGAAATAAAAAAAATAATTAGATAATTTAATAATTAAAAGAAATTAAGAGAAAAAAAGTATTCTGCTACCCGATGCTCCAGACTATGCCTCTTAAATTCTCATTTTACAACAAAGTTTAAATAGTAAAAATAGAAGCTTTGACAGAAGAGCAACCTGTATGTGCCAAAATTCCTATTTTTTTAAATTAAGATTTGGCCTTATTATTAAGTATGAAAAAACTTATATTATTGTTTATTTTAATACCAAGTATCTCAATAGCTGCATCTATGAGTATGATAGGTGAAAAAGGAGATCCCACTGAAGTTGTTAAAGTTATCAAGGTTAAAATGTATGACAATTATTACGAACCTAGTGAATTTAAAATAAAAAAAAATCAAACAATAAAATTTATTGTTTATAATTATGAAGAATTTGTTCATGAATTTAATATCGCCACTAAAAAAATGCATCTTAAACATCAGTCAGAAATGATGATGATGGTAGAAAATAATATATTATTATCAGATAGAATTGATAAAAAAAAAATGAAAGAATTATCAAAAAAAAATAAGTTAATGAGTCATTCTCACTCAAATAGTGTTTTAATAGAACCAAGCAAGAGTGCTGAAATAATTTGGAAATTCAATACTGAAGCAGAACTTGAGGCAGCGTGTAACGTACCTGGTCATTATGAAGTTGGAATGATTGCAAAAATAAACAACTCATAAAAGTAGAATTTTCAACGAAATTACACCTCTAGTGTACCTCATACTGATATGCTAGGATCTAGGTTTATGACAAAACTTTTATCTAGATGTGCTGATTGTGCTGAAGATAATCCTTTGCTTACACAAGTTAGCTCTGGACCTGAGATAATATTTCTTTGTAGCGATTGCTATAATCTCAAATACTCAAATGAATCACAAAATGAAATTAAATATGCAGAAAAAGAAAAAAAATAAAAAGAAAAAACCTAATTATTATGGACTAGGAAAATTTAATTATTTTATTTTTAAATTTCTTTGTTCTCGTTTTCGTCTTTAAAAAATAAAAATCTATGAATGTGTTTATAATTTTATCAGTACTTGTGATTATAGTAGGAGTTATATTACTATTATCAAGTCCCTCAGTATTATTTAAATTGAATTGGAGTGAAAAATCAGGAAAAGAAAAAACGCTGATGTTTATATTTTACAGTATTTTAGTTTATATAATAAATATTATTTTCTGGATTATCAAATAAGTGGGGCGTTCTGTTACCCGGTGCCCCGGACCGTGCTTCTATAATTAACCTAAGTTAATTATGCAGCAATAGCGTAACTTTCGTTAGCAATTAAAAATTAGCCCGTCACGGTGGAACAATCCCGAACAAAAGAATAGCCTTTAGTCATCCGTCGAATCTAGTTCACCCCCATAAGTTGTAATGGTGGAGGTGGTGGGTACTGCCCCCACGTCCGTAATGGTTATTACGAAATTCGTTTATCGTCATAGTTGGAAAACCAACAAGAGTAGTATAATTAAATATATATTAAGAAGCAATCAAATTAAAATGTTATGTATGCATTTTTAATGTTAGAGAATAAAAAAAAGTATATTTGTATATTTTAAAACTATGAAAACTGTAATATTAGCGGGTGGACTTGGCTCAAGGTTATCTGAGGAAACACACAAGATTCCAAAACCAATGATTGAAGTAGGAGATAAGCCAATAGTTTCTCACATCATTAATCATTTTATGAAATATAATTTTTCAGAAATTATTATCTGCTCAGGATATAAAAAAGAGATTATTGATAATCATTTTAAAAATAAAAAAGAAATCAAAGTGATAGATACAGGTTTAGAAACACAGACTGGAGCTAGAATTAAGAGTATAAAGAAGTTAATTGGAAAAGATGAACTCTTTTTTTTGACTTATGGGGATGGTCTTTCTGATATAAACTTAAAAAGCCTATTAGAGTTCCATAAAAAAAATAATAAAATAGCAACTCTAAGTGCGGTAAGACCAATTCCTAGATTCGGACACCTAACAATAGAAAACGAAAAAGTAATTCAATTTAAAGAGAAAGATGTTTTATCAGAAGGGTGGATCAATGGTGGTTTTTTTGTTTTAAATTCAAAAGTTTTTGATTATATAAGCGATGAACAAGATTGTATTTTTGAAAAAGAACCACTTGAAAATCTTTCAAAAGATGGAGAATTAATGGCTTATCAACATGAGGGGTTTTGGCACCCAATTGATACTTTAAGAGATAAAAATTATTTAAATGAGATGTTTAATAAAGGAAATGCACCATGGCTTTAAGAAATAATTTTATTTCATATGGTAAGAATGTTTATGGAAAAGAAGAGATCAATGCAGTTTTAAATACATTAAAAAAAACAACTCAAATGAGTCAAAATGTAAATATTTTTGAGAAAAAAATAGGTAAATTTTTTTCAAAAAAATATGCTTTGATGGTAAATTCAGGTACATCAGCTTTAATATTAGCTTTAAAAGTTTTAAACTTACCAAAAAATAGTGAGGTAATAACGCCAGCTTTAAATTTTGGGACCGCCGTATCCTCAATAATATTAAATGGTTTAAAACCAATCTTTATAGACATAGAGATAGAAACTTTACAAATTGATGTAAAATTATTAGAGAAAAAAATTACAAAAAAAACTAAAGCTTTATTAATACCAAACTTAATTGGAAATATCCCAGATTGGATAAAAATCAAAAAAATTGCGAAGAAACACAAACTCAAAATTATTGAAGATTCTGCGGATACACTTGGTGCAAAGATAGGCTCAAAAACAACTGGTTCATATAGCGACATATCAATAACAAGTTTTTATGGTTCTCATGTAATAAGTTGTGCTGGAAATGGTGGAATTTTTTTAACAAATGATAAAAAAATGTATTTAAAAGCAAAAAGTGTAAGAAGCTGGGGAAGGTCGTCAACATTAATGAAAGATCCAGAAAATATCAGAAAAAGATTAAATGTTAAGTTAATGGGTTTTGATTATGATAGAAAGTTTGTTTTTCAAGATGTTGGTTATAATTTTGAACCATCAGAAGTAGGAGCTTCTTTTGGAATACAACAACTAGCAAAATTTAAAAAATTTTCAGGATTGAGAAACAAGTATTTTAGAATGCATTCTAATTTTTTTAAAAAGTTAAATGATTTTTTTATAATTCCTAAAATATTAAAAAATATAAAAACTAATTTTTTAGCTTATCCGATAATAATTAAAGAAAATAAACATTTTAAGAAAAGCGATTTGCAAATTTTTCTTGAAGATAATAACGTTCAAACAAGACCAATTTTTAGTGGTAATATTTTAAGACACCCAGCCTTTAGCAATCAAATATCAAAAAAAAACAAATTAACTGATTTTAAAAGAGCAGATTATATTATGAAAAATGGAATTTTAATTGGTTGTCATCAAGGGCTCACAGAAAAAAATATCAAAACTATTCATGGTCTGATTTTAAAATTTATAAAAAAATTCAATAAAGATATTAAATTAACTAACATATATATCTAAATTAAGAAAAAATGACAAAATCAACAGTCCTAGTATCAATTATAGTCCCTGCATTTAATGAAGAAAAGACAATTCTAAAAGTATTGGAAAAACTTTCTGAGATTAAAAAGTGGGGTTATTCATTTGAGGTAATTGTAGTCAATGATGGATCTAAAGATAACACTGATCAAATCTTATCTGAAAATAGCTCATTAATTGATAAAAAGATTAATAATAAAAAAAATTACGGAAAGGGTTATTCTGTAAAAAAAGCTTTAGAAATAGCTGATGGAAAATATATAATTTTTCAAGATGCGGATTTGGAATATGACCCAAGTGATTTTATTAAATTTTTTAAATTATTTGATAAATTAGATCCTGATTTAATAATTGGATCAAGGTTTGTTTATGCAGAGTATACACGTTCTCATTATTTTTTTAACAAATTAGGTAATGTGCTAATTACTTTTTTATTTAATTTAATTTATAACACAACATTTACAGATATTTATTCCTGCTACGTATGTTTCAAAAGAGAATTACTGGATGTGGAGTTACTGAAATCAGAGGGTTTTGAACAACAGGCAGAAATACTTTGTAAAATAGTTTTAAAAAGCAAAAAATTTTATGAAGTACCAATAAGCTATAACGGCAGAAGTCATGAAGAAGGAAAGAAAATAAAATTTTATCATATATTTCCAGTTATCTTTCAAATAATTAAAGGAAGAATTATCTAGGATGAAAAAATTTAAAACATTTACAACCTTTGCTAGTAAAATTTTTGAAATAAAGAAAAATGTCATAGAAAATATTAGTAAATTAAAAAAAAATCTAGAGTTATAGTGGGATATAGAGCTCCAGCTAAAGCCACCAGAGCTTTAAATTTTTTTGAAGAAATAAAAAAAAAAATATGAATATCTCAAACAATTTTATAAGTATTAAATTGCTAGGAAAAAAAAATGAAATTAACTAAAGAACAAACACAAGAGATTAAAGATCAACAGTCTCAACAGAATCAAACAAAAAGAGTTACTGTTCCAGCGCTTGAAAATATCTTGTATGAAGCAAAGCCAGCATTAGATCATGGTTTTGTAAGAGTTGTTGATTATATGGGTGATGATACTTCAATAGTTCAGTCAGCTAGAGTTTCTTATGGAAAAGGAACTAAGCAAGTTTCAACAGATGCTGGTTTAATCAAGTATTTAATGAGACATTGGCATAGCACACCATTTGAAATGTGTGAAATTAAATATCATGTTAAACTTCCAATTTTTATTGCTCGTCAATGGATCAGACATAGAACTGCAAATGTAAATGAGTATTCAGCAAGATATTCTATTTTAGATAAAGAGTTTTATTTACCTTCTACAGAAAATTTAGCAGCTCAGTCAGCAAGTAATAGACAAGGGAGAGGGGATGTTATTGAGGGCGAACAAGCAAAAGAAGTTTTAGAACTTTTAAAAAATGATGCTGAAAGAACTTATGATAATTATGAGATGATGTTAAATCAAAGATTTGACGGTTCAACAATTGATGAAAATAAAAAAGGTTTAGCAAGAGAGCTTGCTAGAATGAATTTGACTTTAAATACTTACACTCAATGGTATTGGAAAACTGATTTATTAAACCTGATGAATTTCTTAAGACTTAGAGCCGACAGTCATGCTCAATACGAAATAAGAGTGTATGCAGATATCATGTTAGACACTGTAAAGAAATGGGTTCCAATAACTTATGATGCATTCATGGATTACAGAGTTGGTGGCACAGAAGTTTCTGCTAAAGGAAAAATAATTATCCAAAAACTTATTAAAGGTGAAAACATTGATTCTAATAGTTCTGGTTTATCTAAAAGAGAATGGAATGAATTAATGGCAGCTTTTGATCTTAAAGATAAGTTGATTTAATCTTATTAGCAAAATCTAAATATATCTTTGAAATTTCATGATCAGGATTAGCTTCAACAATAGGCTTTCCTTCATCTCCACATTTCCCAACTTCAGGATTAATTGGAATTTCACCTAAAAAATCTTTTTGAAATTCTTCTGCAGTTTTTTTAACACCACCTTCACCAAAGATTTTATACTTTTTACCATCATCACCAATGAAGTAACTCATGTTATCTACTAAACCTAAAATTTTAACCCCAAGTTTATCAAACATTTTAATTCCTCTTTTTACATCTAGAAGAGCAACTTCTTGAGGGGTAGAAACTATAATTGCTCCATCCATTTTAATCTCTTGAGAAAAAGTTAATTGAGTGTCTCCAGTTCCTGGAGGCATATCAACTATTATAAAATCTAAATCTTTCCAACTTACTTTTTGGGTGAAAGTCTTAATTGCACTAGTCACCATTGGCCCACGCCAAATCATTGGTGTTTGTTGGTCTGCTAAAAAACCAATAGACATGCATTGAATGTCATATTTTGTAATTGGAGTTAAGGTTTGACCATCACTTTTTGGTTTTTCATTAATATTAAACATTTTCGGAATTGATGGACCATAAATATCTGCATCAAGTAATCCAACTTTGCAACCAATTTGCTTCAAGGCTAAAGCAAGATTTGTTGCAAAAGTAGATTTTCCAACCCCACCTTTCGCGCTCGAAACCGCTATAGTAAATTTTGTTCCTAAAATCGGGTTCTTTGTGAACTTTTTAGGTTCTAATTTACGTTTCATTGCGTCACTTAGTTCTGGCTTTTTATCTGTCATACTCTCATCATTACTTGTTTTTTGTTATAAAGACATTATATACTTTGTCATATGTCAGATGATTTTAAAGGAAGAGGTGGAAGTCCATGGGGAACACCCCCGGGAGGAGGAAATGGCTCAGGAAAAGGACCTACGCCACCGGACATTGATGCAATTATTAGAGACATTCAAAGTAAGATAAATAAATTTTTACCTGGTGGAAGTTCATCAGGGGGAAAGCCAATTGTTTTAATTTTAATTATTATAGCATTTGTATGGTTAGCAAGTGGACTATATAGAGTGGGACCCGATGAACAGGGTGTTGTCCTTAGATTTGGTAAGTTTATAAAAACTACTCAACCAGGATTGCATTATCACATTCCAATTCCAATAGAGGCAGTTGAGACACCTAAAGTTACAAAAGTAAATAGAATTGATATTGGATTTAGATCTGAAAGAGATAGTGGTTTTTCACAGGGTGGAGGAGTTGCTGATGTGCCTCAAGAAAGTTTAATGTTAACAGGTGATGAAAACATAGTTAATATAGATTTTTCAGTATTTTGGGTAATTAAAGATGCAGGTAAATTCTTATTTCAAATTCAAGATCCTGAAGGAACAGTAAAGGCTGCAGCAGAGACAGCGATGAGAGAAGTTATTGCTAAAAGCAACATTCAACCAGTTTTAACAGAGGGTAGAGCTCAAATTGAAGTAGAGACTCAGGAAATTATTCAATCAATATTAGATGAATACAATAGTGGAATTCAAGTTACACAAGTTCAAACTCAAAAAGCAGACCCGCCTGATCAAGTAATAGATGCATTTAGAGATGTTCAAGCAGCAAGAGCTGATATGGAAAGATCTAAAAATGAGGCTGAAGCTTACGCAAATGATGTTATTCCAAGAGCAAGAGGAGAGGCTGCAAAAATTATGCAAGCAGCTGAAGCTTATAAACAAAAAGTTGTGGCAGCAGCCGAAGGTGAAGCTAGTAGATTTATTTCTATATATAATGAGTATGCAAAAGCTAAAGAAGTTACTCAAGAGAGAATGTATCTAGAAACTATGGAAAAAGTTTTAGCTGATATAGATAAAGTGATTATTGAAAAAGGTGCAGGGTCAGGTGTAGTTCCGTACTTACCACTTCCTGAATTAGGTAAAAAGAAAGTGAGCAATTAAATGAAAGCACAAAAGATATTATTACCAATAGTAGCGATATTAGGTGCTTTAGTTTTCTTTTCAGTTTTTATTGTTAAAGAAGTTAATCAAGCAATTGTTCTTCAGTTTGGTGACCCTAAAAAAATTATATTAGAACCTGGTTTGAATTTTAAAATACCTTTTATTCAAAATGTTGTGTTTTTAGATAGCAGAATTTTAAATTTAGATACACCGCCAATAGAAGTAATTGCATCTGATCAAAAAAGATTAATTGTTGATGCTTTTGCAAGATTTCAAATTGTGGACCCATTAAAATTTTACATCTCAGTTGGAAATGAAAGAGTTGCAAGATCAAGATTAGCAACCATTATTAACTCAAGACTTAGAAATGTTCTAGGACAACAAGAATTACAAACATTACTTTCAAAAGATAGAAGTAAACAAATGTCATTAATTCAAGAAGGTGTAAATGTTGAAGCGAAAAATTTTGGTATTAAGATAGTAGATGTTAGAATTAAAAGAGCAGATTTACCTGAGGCTAATAGTGAGGCAATTTTTAGAAGAATGCAGACTGAAAGAGAAAAAGAAGCTAAAGAATTCAGAGCAAGAGGTGCTGAGATGGCTGTAACTATTACATCAACTGCTGATAAAGATGTTTCAGTACTATTAGCTAATGCAAATAAAGATTCTGAAATCATGAAGGGTGAAGGTGACGGGGAAAGAAATAAAATTTTTGCTGATGCATTTGGAAGAGATCCAGAATTTTTTGCTTTCTATAGAGCAATGCAAGCTTACGAAACTGCCTTAATAGGGGGAGATACATCAGTAATTTTATCTCCTGATAGTGAGTTCTTTAAATTTTTTGGAAACATAAAACCTAAATCTCAATAACATAATTTTATGAAAGAATTGATCATAGCTTTTGGTCTCTTTCTTTTTATTGAAGGAATACTTTATGCTTTATTTCCATCAAAAATGAAAAGTATGTTAAAAAAATTAGAAATTATAAAAGATAGTCAATTAAGATCGGGTGGATTAACTTTTGCAGTTATAGGGTTCATAATTATTTATTATGTTAAAGGTTAGTATGAAAAAATTTAAATTAATATTTATATCATTATTTTTTATATTTAATTTTTCAATTCAATCTAATTCTCAATCAGTACCAGAATCCTTTGCAGATCTGGCTGAGAGATTGATGCCATCTGTTGTAAATATATCTACAACACAAACTGTTGTTACTAAAAATAATCCATTTCCTGGTTTAGAATTCCCTCCCGGATCTCCTTTTGGCGATATGTTTAAAGAATTTGGAAACCCCCAAAAAAGAAAATCATCAGCCCTAGGCTCAGGATTTATTATTGATGAAAAAGGAATAGTTGTTACTAATAATCATGTTATTCAAGATGCAGAAGATATTGTTGTAATAGTTAATGGAGATCAAGAATTTAAAGCAAAAGTTATTGGGGCAGACCCCTTATCGGATATAGCTGTTCTGCAATTAGAGACTAAAGAAAATTTTATACCAGTCCAATTTGGTGATTCTGACAAGGCACGAATTGGTGACTGGGTTATAGCTATTGGAAACCCTTTTGGACTTGGTGGAACAGTAACATCTGGAATAATTTCAGCAAGAAATCGATCAATTGGCCTATCAAGGTATGAAGATTATATTCAAACTGATGCATCTATTAATTCTGGGAACTCAGGTGGGCCTTTGTTTGATATGAATGGTGATGTTATTGGAATTAATACAGCAATTCTAGGGCGAAGTGGTTCAGTTGGAATAGGATTTTCAATCCCTTCAAACAGTGCAAAAATTGTAATAAACCAATTAATTGAATTCGGTGAAACAAAAAGGGGATGGCTTGGAGTTAGAATTCAGGATGTTACAAAAGAAATTGCTGATGTTGAAAAACTCGATAAACCAAGAGGCGCATTAGTAGCAAGTGTCGCTGAAAATAGCCCATCAGACAAAGCTGGTATTAAAGCAGGTGATATTATTTTAGAATTCAATGGAGTTAAAATTAACAAAATGAAAGAACTTCCAGCAATTGTTGCAAAAACAAAAGTTGGCATAACTGTAAAAGTTAAAGTTTGGAGAAATAAAAAAGAGCTAATAAGAAATGTACTTTTGGGAAGACTTGAAACTTCTGATGATTTTAAAGTAAAAAAAATACCAGAAGATTTAGAAAAAAAAGAGTTAGAAATAGAAAGTTTAAAAATAACAGTAAGACTTTTAAATAAAGATGATATTAAAACTCGAAAATTACCGAATCAAACTACGGGTATAGTTGTTACAAAAATTAAGAACAATAGCCCTTTAAATAATTCTTTAAAAGTTAATAGTATCATTGTCGAGGCTCAAAAGAAAAAAATTAAATCAATTAAAGATTTAAGAGATATTGTTCAAAAAGTTCTAAATTCAAATCAAAAAACTATTTTACTAGCAATTTATAACAATCAAAATCAAAGAAGATATCTTGGTGTTAAATTAGATTAATCATGGATTTAAAATCCAAGATTGTTTTAATTTCTGGTCCAACAGCCTCGGGTAAATCGAGCCTTGGAATTAAACTTGCAAAAAAAATTAATGGTGAAATTATTAATGCAGACAGCATGCAGGTTTACAAGCAACTAAAGATATTATCAGCACGTCCTAATCTAAAGGATCATCAAAAAGTAAAGCATCATTTGTATGGTTTTAATGATGTTAAGAAAAATTTTTCAACGGGTAATTGGTTAAAATTAGCAGTAAAAAAAATTAAAGAATTAAAAAAAAAGAAAAAAATACCAATTTTTGTTGGAGGAACTGGCTTATATTTTAAAGCTTTAACTGACGGTTTAACTAATATTCCAAATATTCCAATTCGTTTTAGAAATAATATAAGATTATTGCAGGAAACGTTGGGTCAAAAAAAATTTTATCAAAAACTTAAAAAACTTGATCCTCATTCAAAAAATAAGATTAACTCAACTGATGTTCAGAGATCAATTAGAGCATACGAAGTAAAACTATTTACCAAAAAATCTCTCCACGAATGGTTTGTAAATACAAAGCCTTACTTTAATGATAAAGATTTTTTTAAAGTTTATATTGATTACCCAAGAAAAGAATTAATTCAAAGAATTAACAAAAGAACAGAGCAGATGCTTAAGTTGGGGGCAGTTAAAGAGGTAAAAAGATTTATTAAATTAAAGGTTCAAAAAGATAAGAGCGTCAATAAGGCTATTGGTGTTAGTGAGATCAAAGATTACCTCAATAATAAAAAAGAATTAGAGGAAATAAAAGAAAAAATATCAATAAAGACTAGACAATATGCCAAAAGACAAAGCACATGGGCAAGAGGAAATATGATGAACTGGTTAAAACTAGAGCCTCAAGAGATAGATAAATTTTTAAAAAAATTTAAATAAGTCATTCTAAAACTTGACCAATGAGCACAACTTCAGCTAGATTGTAGAATGCCAAAATTATTTACAGGAGCAGAAATTGTATTTAAATGTCTTGAAGAACAGAAGGTTGAACACATTTTTGGTTATCCAGGGGGAGCGGTACTTCCTATATATGATGAGCTTAAAAATCACTCATCGATAAAACATATTTTGGTAAGACACGAGCAGGGTGCAGGTCATGCAGCAGAAGGTTATGCGAGATCATCAGGTAAACCAGGTGTTGTGTTAGTTACTTCGGGACCAGGTGCAACCAATGTAGTTACCGCATTAACCGATGCTTACATGGACTCAGTTCCTTTAGTTTGTATTTCAGGTCAAGTTCCAACACATCTAATTGGAACAGATGCATTTCAAGAATGTGACACAACAGGCATTACTAGACCCTGCACAAAACATAACTGGTTAGTAAAAGATATAAATGATTTACCTAGAATAATGCATGAAGCATTTGAAGTTGCAACTACAGGAAGACCAGGACCCGTCTTAGTTGATATTCCAAAAGATATTCAATTTGCAAAAGCAAAATATATTTCAGCTAAAAAAAAGAAGAGAGTAAATACTGAAAGTAAAAATAGATTTAACCAAAAAGATATTGATAAATTAATTGAGCTAATGAATAAAGCTTCAAAACCAGTTTTTTATACTGGCGGTGGAGTAGTTAATTCGGGACCAAAAGCTAGTGAACTATTAAGAGAATTAGTTTCATTAACAGGATTTCCAATCACCTCCACACTTCAAGGGCTAGGTGCTTATCCAGGAGATGATAATCAATTTTTAGGAATGCTTGGAATGCATGGAACTTTTGAGGCAAATAATGCAATGCATGATTGCGACCTATTAATAAATATTGGAGCTAGATTTGATGATAGAATTACAGGAAAAATAGATGAATTTTCTCCCAAGTCAAAGAAAGTACATATTGATATTGATCCTTCATCAATCAATAAGATTATTAAGGTAGACTTAGCAATCGTTGGTGATGTAGCAGACGTGATTAGATCAACAAGTAAAACACTTAAAAATAAAAATTTGAATTTACAAAAATCTAATAAGCAAAAAATATCGAAATGGTGGCAACAAATTCAAAAATGGAGAACTAAGCAATCTTTAAATTTTATTAATAGCGATAAAATTATTAAACCTCAGTATGCCGTGCAAAGACTTTATGAATTAACTAAAGACCAAGACACTTTTATCACCACAGAAGTCGGTCAACATCAAATGTGGGCAGCGCAACATTATAAATTTAATAAACCAAACAGATGGATGACATCTGGTGGACTTGGGACAATGGGTTATGGATTGCCAGCGGCAGTAGGTGTACAAGTGGCTCATCCAAAAAAATTAGTAGTAGATATTGCAGGTGAAGCCTCAATTTTGATGACAATGCAAGAAATCTCAACTGCAATTCAATATAATTTGCCAATTAAAATTTTTATCTTGAATAATCAATATATGGGAATGGTTAGGCAGTGGCAGGAGCTTCTCCATGAAAAAAATTATTCTGAAAGTTACTCAAAAGCTTTACCTGATTTTGTAAAATTAGCAGAAGCGTACGGTTGTGTTGGTATAAGAGCTGAAAATCCAGATGAGTTAGATGAAAAAATAGAGGAAATGATTAGTATTGATGAACCTGTAATCTTTGATTGTCGTGTAGATCAAACGGAAAACTGTTTTCCAATGATACCATCGGGAAAACCTCATAATCAAATGTTATTAGGTCCTAAAGATCAGGAAGAAAATAGAATCACGGGTAAAGGAAAAGCGTTAGTTTAATGCCAAAATCTAAATCAGCTTACAGTACCCCAAGTAAAATTAGTAAATTAGAAAATCACATTATTGTTGTTTGGGTAGATAATGAAGCAAGTGTTTTATCACGTGTGGTAGGTCTTTTTTCTGGAAGAGGATATAATATAGAGTCTCTAGCAGTTGCAGAAGTTGACCAAAAAAATAACCTTTCAAGAATTACTATTGTAACCACCGGAACACCCGAGGTAATAGAGCAAATAGTATTGCAATTAAAAAAATTAGTTCCAGTTCATAAAGTTGGAAATTTTAAAAGAGATGATAAAAATGTTATTTTTAAAGAAATGGCATTGTTTAAAATTGTTGGAAACTCAAGTAAAATCAAAAATGCTTTAAATGCTTGTAAAAAAAATAATCCAGTTATATTAGATCAAACTAATAAATCTGTTGTAATTCAAATAACAGCATTAAGAAGAGAAATAGATAAAATGGCAAAAAATTTAATATCGTTCGGTCTTATAAGTGTCTCAAGAACTGGTGCGGTTGCAATGACTAGAGGCGCTGAAATATTTAATTAATTAAAAAAGGAGAAAAAAATGAAAATGTTTTATGAAAAAGATGCAGACGTAGATTTAATTAAGAATAAAAAAATTGCAATTTTTGGATATGGAAGCCAAGGACATGCTCATGCACTTAACTTAAAAGATAGTGGGGTTAAAGAAATTGTAGTAGCTCTTAGAGAGGGATCTTCAAGTAAAGCTAAAGCAGAATCTAAAGGATTAAAGGTAATGAATTTATCAGATGCCGCTGCTTGGGCAGATGTAGTAATGATCCTTACGCCAGATGAGCTACAAGCTGAAATTTATAAAAATCATATTGAACAAAGAGTAAAAGAAGGAACTAGTATCGCATTTGCTCATGGATTAAATGTTCATTACGATTTGATTAAAGCAAGAAAAGATTTAGATGTATTTATGGTTGCTCCAAAAGGACCTGGCCACTTAGTTAGAAGTGAATATGAAAAAGGTGGAGGGGTTCCGTGTTTATTTGCGGTTCATCAAAATGGATCAGGAAAAGCGAGAGATCTTGCGCTTTCATATGCTTCAGCAGTTGGTGGGGGTAGATCAGGAATTATTGAAACTACATTTAAAGATGAGGTCGAAACAGATTTATTTGGCGAACAAACTGTTTTATGTGGTGGTTTGGTTGAGCTAATCAAAAATGGTTATGAGACATTAACCGAAGCTGGTTATGAACCTGAAATGGCATATTTTGAAACTGTTCATGAGGTAAAGTTGATTGTTGATTTAATTTATGAGGGTGGAATTGCAAATATGAATTATTCCATTTCAAATACTGCTGAATATGGAGAGTATGTTTCTGGTCCAAGAATTATAAATAAAGAGGAAACAAAAAAAAGAATGAAAGAAGTTTTGACTGATATTCAATCTGGTAAATTCACAAAAGAATGGATGAATGAATGTAAAAATGGTCAAAAAAACTTTCTGGCAACTAGAGCAAAATTAGCTGAGCACTCAGTTGAAAAA